>JGI12048J13642_10320789_pt1 | contig 16524 bp, 12 predicted proteins | sample ElkSlonscriptome_16_FD_13642 | JGI IMG/M metagenome (IMG submission 13642)
AGCTGCCCAGGATTTGGGTTCAAATCATTTTTGGAGTTTTTGGCGGGTAATTTTTCCCTTAACCCAACGAGGAATTATCGCCGGATCGATATTAGTGTTTATTCCCGCATTCGGGGCTTTTATTACCCCCGATATTTTAGGAGGAGCAAAAACATTAATGGTCGGAAATCTAATTCAAAATCAATTTTTACAAGCCCGAAACTGGCCTTTTGGTTCAGCATTATCGATGATTTTAATGGGAGTCATTTTAATTCCAATTTTGATTTATTTACAATCTCATCCAAATGACTACTAATGATAAAATTACCTCAAATAAAACCCGGAACATACTGGCTATGGATACAAGCAACACTTGCCCTTGCTTTTTTGTATCTACCGATATTAATTTTAGTCATTTACTCGTTTAATACCTCTCGATTTAACGCGATTTGGACAGGATTTACCCTCGATTGGTATTGGAGTTTATTTGGTAAAACGACTGAAATAACCGCTAACTTTTCCACTGTGGAAATTTGGCAAGCCTTAAATAATAGCTTAATTATTGCGGTAATTTCTACAGGAATTGCGACAATATTAGGAACAACTGTCGCCCTCGCCCTCGAACGTTTTCGGTTTCCAGGTGATCAAATTATTGCGGGGTTAATTTTACTTCCCATTATTATCCCTGAAATCACCCTAGCAATTTCTTTACTGGTCTTTTTTACCTTAATTTTTAGGATTCTAGAAAATCTCACCGGAATTCGTTTAACTTTAGGATTACCCTCAGTTATTTTAGGTCATATTACCTTTAACATTGCATTTGTTATGATTACTGTCAGGGCGCGTTTAGCTGAATTAGATCCAGCTTTAGAAGAAGCCGCCCTTGATCTCGGGGCGAATGAATGGCGTACCTTTACCCGCATTACCTTCCCCTTAATTTTACCTGGAATTGTTAGCGGTGCCTTGTTAGCTTTTACCCTGTCTTTAGATGATTTTGTCGTCACTTTCTTTAATACCGGAGTTGGCGCCACCACCTTACCTCTATTTGTCTATGGAATGATCAAACTTTCCGTGACTCCCGCTATTAACGCCCTTTCTACATTAATGTTATTCGCATCCCTACTTCTTGTGCTATCCTCATTAACAATTAACCGTACTCAACCGACAACAAAACCTTAATAAATTAAATTGAGTCAAACAATGAAACGATTTTTAACTTTTGTTCTTTTATTTCTCATTAGTGTACTGTTACCCTTGGGTTGCACGGCCAGCAATTCTAACCTATCACAATCGGGTCAAACGGGCGACAATGTTCTCAATATTTACAATTGGTCTACCTATATCGCCCCTGAAGTTCTCACTCAATTTGAAAACGAATATAATGTGAAAATAAATTATGATACCTACGATAGTAATGAAAGCCTTTACGCTAAACTAAAGCCCGGAAATCCCGGTTATGATATTGCTTTTCCAGCCGATTATATGGTGAAAGTCATGATTGCGGAAAATCTGCTTGAAGAACTCGATACAAGTAATATTTCCAATCTCAATAATATTGACGAAAAGTTTCTCAATCCCCCGTATGATCCCGAAAATCAATATAGCATTCCTTATCAATGGTTAACGATGGGAATTGGCTATAATATTAAAGCAACCCAAGCCGAAATTAACAGTTGGGCGGCGTTATTTAACCCTAAATTTGCAGGAAAAGCAGCATTATTAGATGATATGCGTCATACCTTTGGGGCGGTACTAATTTATCTGGGTTATGATCCCAATACAACGAATCCCGAAGAAATCGAAAAAGCCAAAGAATTTTTAATTAATAATCAGAAAAATATCAAAGCATTTGTTCCCGATACAGGGCAAAATCTTCTCAATCAAGGTGAAGTTGATCTGACGATGGAATATAGCGGTGATTTGTTTCAAGTCATGGCTGAAAATCCAGATTTAAGATATATTATTCCTCAAGAGGGAACGCTGGTTGCAATTGATAGCATGGTTATTCCTAAAAATGCACCCCATAAACAACTAGCCGAACAGTTTATTAACTTTATCCTTGAACCCGAAATTGGGGCAAAAGTCTCTAACTTTATCAACTATGCTTCACCGAATAAAATCGCTATCCAACAAAAGTTAATTAAAGCAGAAAATCTAGAAAATCCTGGTATTTATCCCTCCCCAGAAGTCTTTGCAAAACTTCAGTATCTTGAAGATGTCGGAGACGCAACCATTCTCTATGATGACGCTTGGAACGAAGTCAAATTAAACTTTGGGACTTAGTATGACCTTATCCTTTAAATCTGATCAATTTACACGTCAATGAATTCTATTAATCTTGCAGTTGAACTGGTCAATGTTTCTAAGCTTTATCCAGGAACACCAAGTCGAAAAACATTAGCTGTTGATTCTCTCAATCTTGAAATTAAAACTGGAGAATTCTTTTCACTTCTCGGCCCTTCAGGATGTGGAAAAACAACCACTTTGCGGATGATTGCTGGATTTGAAATCCCCTCATCAGGGGAAATTTATATTCATAAACAAGCAATGAATCATCATCCACCTTTTCATCGTCCAGTGAATACCGTCTTTCAAAACTATGCCCTATTTCCCCATCTAACCGTTAGCCAAAATATTGCTTTCGGACTGGAAATGGAAAATATACCTCGCCCAGACATTCGTCAACGAGTTTCTGAAGTCTTAGAATTAGTACAGTTAGTAGACTTACAAAATCGTTATCCCCGTCAACTTTCCGGCGGACAGCAGCAAAGAGTCGCCCTCGCCAGGGCGTTAGTAAAACAACCTAAAGTTTTGCTATTTGATGAACCTTTAGGGGCGTTAGATTTAAAGTTGCGAAAAGAAATGCAACTCGAACTTAAACAAATGCAAAAACGGTTAGGAATTACCTTTATTTATGTCACTCACGACCAAGAAGAAGCCCTCACAATGTCTGATCGAATTGGGGTAATGAACCAGGGTCAACTCTTACAAGTGGGAACTCCAGTCGAGATTTATGAGTATCCAAAAACTCGATTTGTCGCTGACTTTATTGGTGAAAGTAATATTTTCACGGGACGAGTCACCCAATCCCAAAAGCGTAAAATAAACTTATTAGTTGATGAACAATTATCAGTTTCTATGGTTTCTCAAACCGAAGTCTTTTCCGGACAACTCTTAACGATTGTTATTCGTCCTGAAAAAGCGAGTCTTGTTTTCCGTGAAAACAAAAGCCATAACCATTGGCAGGGAATAATAGAAGAAGCCATTTATCTGGGAACAGATACCCGTTATCGAGTCAAATTAACCCCTAATACTTCAATGATTATTCGTCAACAAAACCTACAACGCGATCAGACTCAACAGTATGCTATTGGTGAAACCGTTAATATTTTTGTTTCTCCTGAAAATATCAGTTTTTTACCCGAATAAAAAAACGGCTTCTGTATTCAGAAACCGATAGTTTAAAGTTTGATTGTTTTGAAATACAATTTTGTTGAAATCAACCGCTAGTTTTAGAAACGGAATGTCGTTCTAAAGGTAGTGACAACAATCGTATCATTTTCATCGGTATGTTCAGGGTCAGTAATAATGAAAACAGCCGGAATCAAAGAAATGTATTCGTTAAGTTGGAAGCGATACAGGGCTTCAATATGAATTCCCGTTTTCTCCTCCTCTAACCGATCGAGAGTGTGATAAACGACCTTCGGTTGCATCCCCACGATAATACCGCCCAAGTCCCCTTCTTTAAGCAAATCAGGGAATGCTAACGTCACCGCAAAGTTGATAATCGTCGCATCGAGGTCATCGCCGTCAGTTCTGACCTTATCATCAGCCCAAGCCGCACCAAACCAGCCACCCACCTCAAAACTATCGGAAATTCTCCAGTTCGTCTGGAAACTGACATTATCACTGGTGGTGGCGGTATCTCCAAACGGACGGTTAGCGAGGAAACTTCCGGTTCCGCCACTGACTCCGACATCTCCTTCTCGGAAATAACGACGGCTATAAGCCAAACCCAACACTAAATTATCTTTCGGTTCATAGACCACTTGCAAGAATGCAGAATGACCCCCATTAAATAAACCTCGACCTTCACTGGCATCAGGGGCATCTCCGTCATCGGCAACATAACCGAGATTAATCTTAATATTATCGTTGAGTTGATAGTTAAACCCTAAACCCGTTCCTTCAGGTCCACGGAACATAGTGGGGTCATAACGAGCAAAGCGAGACGATGCACCGCTTCCTGTACTTTGGAAAGGGCTGATTGGGTCTAGAATGTCGTCAGAGTCGAGACTCTGGGCGCCGATGTAAACCTCTCCTTTCTCATTGAAAACTGGAAACTGATACCACAACTCATCAATCTCGAAGTCTCCTGAACCCCCATCAGTCCCTAAACGACTCATCAGGGTATTGGTGAGGTTTTCACGACTCAAGTTAGGAACATCTTTGGCTTCGAGACGAGTTCGCAGTCTATCTTTTCCGGTAAAGCTAGTATCGAAGGTTAAACGCGCCCGATAACCGAAGTAGCTTTGTGTGGGGTCTTCTTCATCATCAACATTTGGCCCGCCGACGGTGGTATATTCGGCGCGATCGCCAAAACTATCCCCGATAAAGAAGATCACTTCCCCGTTGAGTTTGGTGGTTGTGGAGAATTGATTAGCTTCGAGTTCAGATGCCCGGGCTTCGAGAACTGTAACCCGACCTCGCAGGGCGGCCAGTTCAGCGGCGAATTCTTCCATTAACCGTTGCAGTCTCGCCAAATCTTCCCGCGTCACCAAGTCGGCTGTAGACGCATTAATCAGTTCGTTAATGCGTTCTAAACAAGCGTTGATACCTGCGGCAAATTCATAACGAGTTAAAGCCCGGTTTCCTTTATAGGTTCCATCTGGATATCCGGCAATACAACCATAACGTTCAACTAGAGACTGTAATGCCTGAAACGCCCAGTCTGTCGGTTGAACGTCTGACAGTTGGGAAACCGAGGTGACTTGCTGTTTTTTCTTGGAATTAGATCGGCGACCTTCGCGAAAATATTGGTTGAGTTGGTCAGAGGTTTCTGGACTCACGGAATTATCTGTCGTTTCCCCAGACTCGAAATCAGAAACTTGTACCGGAGAAAAACCAGACTGTGGGCCAACTTGACCACTATGGGGATTAACCGGAACTTGGGCCAACAGTTCAGACTGATGATTGCCGCTGGTTTTGACTTGAGTTTCTCCCGGCTGAATGCTTGAGGTCGAAACTTCAGCTACCGCAGTCGAAGACAAAATTAAGCTCGCACCTAAGAGAGCTGGACTGAGCAGCCAAGCTTTCAACGTTTGTTGTGACATACTCTCCTCACACAAATATCAGTTCAATCAGTAGGTCTACTGAAATACTTTTAAATTTCCACCGTCATTTTACTCGTCTTTTCTTCTAGAGGAAAGCGCAGTTCCCTAAAAATACCAAACTTCTTGTAAAATTGCCTCGGTGGACATGGATACAGCGATTCAGTGGACATCTTGATCTCTTTTGATTGGCCTTTTTTGGGTATAACCTGTTACCCTTTTTCACTCAAATTGCAGATTGAGAAACCCGAGTAGAAGCTTACAGCCGATTGTCTTTGACTAGTGATCGTGGAGAATTGAATATTAACTTTTTGTTAACCTAACGTTTGAGAGGGACAGAGAACTCGATACTCCAGAACAAAGATTTTTCTCGAAAATCCCTATAATAAGAATCAAATTAATCTAGGGGACTATGCAACCATTGGCTAGAGCTGATGATCACACTTTTGATTGGCAAGAGTTCAACTTAGAACAGCAGCCAGAACCAACTCAGTTAGATGACATCACGATTCGATTAGAATTAGTCATGTTGGCGTTGGCCGCCTTGACTGGAGTTGGCTCAGAAAGTCTAGTAGAAGTTGCCAATCAACTCAATTTAAACTCAATTATTGCGGATCGACTGACTCAACCCGAGAATTCACAACAACAGAAACCCTTAAGCGTTGATGAAGCCCGAGCATTGGTTTTAATCATCAGTGATCTCGCCAAACAAAATCAAGCCCTCATCCGACGAGCGATCGCTCTTTTAGAACAATATACCCAATCCCAAGATGATATTCATCAAGTGGCTTTATTGCGGGATTATTTTGATTCGTTTAGCCAAATGTATCAAGAACAAATTGACAACACCGCTTCGCCTCCCTCTAAGACCCTCAATCCATTAGCCATTAAACTTTTAATCGAGCTATTATTTTACAGCAATTCTAATAGTCCTCAACGCTTTTGGTTGGCATTGCTCAGTCCCAATCGAGAAGCCCTAAATTAAATCCTAAATTACACCTCAAATTAAACTACAAATTATTGATCTGATCTAGAAATGACAACTCGCAAATACACTCCCCCCACCTGTACATTAGAAGTAATCACGAAAAAGCCTTTACTGGGTCGCTCTAAAAAAGAGGCTGCAACTGATCCGTTCCAGTTTAAATTAAGCTTTGATGACCCCCGCTTACCCGAAGAAGAATATGTCACCGTAGAAGGCGATCAACAACAGTTAGAAAGCCTTGCTCAAACTGTAACATCCTATGTGCAGGATTTCCTCAACAATTCCGCCTGGTTTGACACCCTCTACAAAGAAACAACCAACCCCTCAAAACCCATACTCCCCGATCCAGATGAGATTTATCTCAAGCCAGACGGACTCCTCTATCATGATCTCTTTTTAGGAGCGCTTGCCACTCAAAATTCAGGGCCTTTTGTTCATCTCAGTGCATTACAATTATTTGATTTAGTCACTGCATTAGAAGACTGTACAAATGGAGTTGAAGAAGTCAGTGATAAATCCTTTTCTTTTCGGTTTAAACCTGTAATTTGGTTGCGAACATTACTGATGATTTTCATTAGTATTGGTACATTAACGGGCATCATTGAGTTAATCAACTTCTATCGACAGCCCGCCGAACCCCTCAGCGCTTCGACCGAGGAAACTGAACCCACTCCCATTCCCCCTCCTAACCTAAACCCAGCGCCAGCACTTCCCGTTTGGCCCTCTCCAACTCCAACTCCCTCAGCTTCTCCTCCCCCCGTCGCCGCCAATTTACCCGGAGTCGATACCGCCCCCCTGCCGATACCGCCCCCGTTATTTCCTGAACCCGGAAGTCCCCCTCCCCCTCAAACAATCCCCAATGTTTCTCAGCAAGAGGGAATGATGATTATCCTACCGGAACCCCAACCAACCAGCCCGCCCAACCCCTCTGCTAACCCCTCTGCTAACCCCTCTGCTAACCCCTCTGCTAACCCCTCTGTTCCCCCCTCTGCTAACCCTCCTTCTGTTGCTTCTGTCGCCCCACCCATCGGCGCACAAACACCCCCTCCCATCCCCTTTAACCCCATTCCTCAAGTTCCGCCTGTGATCCAACTTCCCCCCCTCCAAGATTCGCCACCCCCCGAAATTGTGAGCGTTTTTCCAGAGGAAGAAAATCAAGACAATTCCACCGGGAATTCTGAAGGGATTGATCCTGAAATCAGCGAAAATCAAACGTCAGAAGATCCTTATTTAACCCAGTTAAATAAACGTCCCCAAACCATTGCAGCAACTCGCCAAGAAGACACCACATTATTTGATCAAATTCCGCAAGTTGATGAAGTCAGAACTTATTTTCAAGACAATTGGTATCCCCCCAAAAATTTACAGAAAGCACTTCAATACACATTACAACTCAATGCGGATGGTACAATTGCGAGTATTATGCCTGTCGGTCAACCCGCAGTTAATCGCTTAGTTCAGCTTGAATTACCCAATGTTGGTGAACCGTTTGTTTCCGCGACAGCAGACGGCAGACGCCCTAAAATTAGGGTAATTTTAGAACCGAGTGGGCGGGTAAAAGTGTTCCTTGAATCTTTTAATAATTCTCCGCCTACACCTCCAGAAAGTTCCTCTGATCAAGTTAGAAAATAATCTTTTCTCTATTGATTGTTTTGCCAATATTTGTAAGCTGAATAAGCCAGAGTAACAACACCAGTAATAATGGCAGATTCATCAATTTCAAACTTCGGATGATGGAGAGGATAATTTGGTGCTTTTGGGTGTCCGACTCCCAGACGAAACATCATTCCCGGTGCATGATTGAGATACACTGAAAAATCTTCCGCACCCAAAGACGGTTCTGATAAAGTAATAATGTTATCCTTGCCCAAAGCTTCCCCAACTGATTCTGTCACTAACTGAGTCATTTTTGGATCATTTTGTACAGACGGTACGCCCCGACGATAATTCATCTCATAACGCGCCCCGTACATCTGACAAATATTAGCAACAATATTTTCGATCCAAGCGGGTAAACTATCGTGAGTTTCAGGATGAAGCGATCGCACCGTTCCCGACAGTTTAACCTGATCGGCGATCACATTCGGCGCCCGTCCACCGACAATTTGACCAATGGTTAAAACAACAGGCCTTAAAGGGTTATGAGTGCGACTAATCGCTTGTTGGAGGGTGGTAATCACTTGAGCCGCAATCCAGATGGCATCCTTTGCTTCGTGAGGACGCGCACCATGACCCGATTCTCCCATAATGGTTAATTCTAAATCATCGGCGGCCGCTGTCAATGCTCCCTGACGAATCCCCACACATCCGGCGGGAATACTGGGAAAGACGTGGACTCCCAAAATAGCCGCCACATCACGCATAACGTTATCTGCAACCATCCAACTCGCACCTTGGGCAATTTCTTCGGCGGGTTGAAATAGAAACCGGACATGACCCGCTAAAGGCGTATCTAGCTGCGATAATACCATAGCCGTTCCCAACCCAACTGTTGTATGCACATCATGGCCACAAGCGTGCATAATTCCGGGCTGACGGGAGGCAAAGTCTAACTCCGTCATTTCTTTAATGGGTAAGGCGTCCATATCGGTACGAATGGCTAACCATTGCGGTGTATTGCTTTTTCCCTTCAACTCGCCAACAACTCCGATTTTCCCAACAGCTTCGGTAACATGAAGCCCACAAGAGGATAATACACCCGCAACATAGGCAGCGGTTTGATATTCTTGACCACTGAGTTCAGGATGGGAGTGAATATGGCGACGAATTTCGATTAAACGAGGGGCGAGATCAGTGGCTAATGCTTTAATTTGATTTAGCATGGATAATTGTCAATTATACAGTCTGAGGTTACATCTAGTTTAAGAGAGATTTCCCCAGAATCTAAAGATAGAGATGAACAAAAGCAAGCTGATGCTAATCTTTTTTTAGGGGCAGAAAGGATCACTCCATGATTTATAATAATCAGGTGACAGATTTGCGGTTTTAGATTTGAATTTATCGATTTCAGATGTCAGATATCGGATGTCGGACTCAGGGTTTAGGGACGTGTTAATTATTCCTAATTTCTGATTTTTAGTGCTGAATCCTTATTCTGCGATCGCTAAAAACACGATTAACTGTTTATTGTTCACGGCCTACTGTAAATATAGGTTAAAATTTTCATGTCAACTCAAACCTCCTCACCGTTACTTCTTAGCTCTTTTGACTTCAAAGATTTAACCTTAAAAAACCGAGTCGTGATGGCTCCGTTGACTCGTTCAAGAGCGGGAACCGAACGTTTGCCGAATGCTTTAATGGCTAAATATTATCACCAAAGGGCATCAGCAGGTTTGATTATTACAGAAGCAACTGTGGTTTCCAAACAGGCTATTGGATGGCAACAAACACCAGGAATTTACTCCGATGAACAGACAGCAGCTTGGAAACAAGTGGTTGATGCTGTTCATTCTAAAGGAACACCGATTTTTCTGCAACTTTGGCATTGTGGCCGAGCTTCTCACAGCAGCTTTCACGAAAATAGTCAACTTCCGGTTGCCCCTTCTGCGATTAAAATTGAGGGAGACGAGATTCATACCCCCATTGGTAAGCAACCCCACGAAATACCTCGGGCGTTAGAAACAGAGGAAATTCCTGGAATTGTAGAAGATTATCGTCGCGCCGCCGAACGCGCTAAAATAGCAGGGTTTGATGGGGTGGAAATTCATTCTGCCAATGGTTATTTAATTGATGAATTTCTTCAGTCAAAAACAAATCATCGGAGCGATAAATATGGGGGTAGCATTGAAAATCGCTATCGTTTCCTACAAGAAATTGTAGAATCTATCCTCACAGTTTGGTCGTCTAATAGAGTCGGTGTTCGACTGTCTCCAAACGGCAATTTTAACGATATGGGTTCGCCAGACTTTCGGGAGACTTTTCTTGATGTGGCCAAACAGCTTAATACTTATGAATTGGCTTATTTACATCTACTAGATGGTCTAGCATTTGGCTTCCATGAGTTGGGTGAACCGATGACATTGGCTGAATTTAGAGAGGTTTTTGATCATCCTCTTATGGGAAATTGTGGTTATACTCAAGAAAGTGCAGAAACTGCGATTCAAGAAGGTTATGCTGATTTAATTGCCTTTGGACGACCCTATATTAGTAATCCTGATTTAATTGAACGTTTTACCCATGACTGGCCTTTAAATCCTCCGGCAGAAATGAATGTTTGGTATTCTTTTGAGGCGGAAGGTTATACTGATTTTCCAACTTATCAAGAATCTCAAGACTTAACAACAGCAAAGAGTTAACATCTTAACCCATGTTGTCGGGGCGGGTGCCAAGTTGATGTAGGTCTACTCATCAATAACCGACATAAACCCGCCCTTGTTATTATTAACTATTTACGGCTAAAATACAACCGCTACGTTCAGGAAGATTTAACGTTAACTTATCTCCTTCCCAAGACAGTTCTACATTCCCATACAAAACATTTTCAGGACGAGATTTAAGACCATCTGCTTGCACCGTAATATTTGCTGATTCTGTTCCACTATTAACTGCAACAATCACCTCTTGATCTTCTAAAATCCGAGCAAAAACATACACTAATCCTTCAGCAAATAAGACCTGATAACCGCCCGTTCGTAAAGCCGGATATTGATGACGAATTGCGATTAACTGTTTATGGTAATTCAGAGTCGGTTCATCCCAGTCTTTTTGAATAGGAAATCCTCGCCGACTATCGGGATCAAGTTCTCCCGGTAAACCCACTTCATCCCCATAATAAATACTGGGCGCACCCGGAAAGGTTAATAACAACAAAGTTGACAACTCAACACTGTCTTGATCTCCATTCACAATTGACAAGACACGAGCGGTATCATGGCTATCGAGTAAGTTCAATTGAGTCAGTTGAATTTCCCAAGGATAGAGGTTTAATAACTCAGCAATTTTAGTCGCATATTCACTCGCAGAAAGAGCAGGATAAGGATAATAAGAAGGCCCTTCTACCAACTCCATTCGGACTCGATCTCCGCCAGTAAAAGCCAGAGTTGGCGCGGTAAATAAATAATTCATTACCCCATCAAATTGTGTTCCATCCAACCAATGACGAGAATCAGTCCACACTTCTCCAACAATATAAGCTTCTGGGTTAACTGCTTTAACACGTTCTCGAAATTCTTGCCAAAAACCCGGAGTTTTGACTTCAAAAGGAACATCTAAGCGCCAACCATCAATTCCAAACTTGAGCCAATATTCTGCAATTCGCATGATATATTCTCGCACTTCCGGATTATCATGGTTAAATTCCGGTAAGGCACGATTTCCCGCCCAACCGACATAATTTGCAGGTTGGTTTCCATCATAGGCTGATAACGGCCAATCTTGAATTTTAAACCAATTTAACCAGGGAGAATAGGGGCCATTTTCGAGGATATCGCTAAAAAAGAAAAAGCCCCGACTCGCGTGGTTAAAAACTCCATCCAAGACAACTTTAATATTGCGTTGGTGAGCCGCATCAAGGAGTTCTTTCAGCGCTTGATTTCCCCCTAAAATGGGGTCAACTTGATAATAGTCGTGGGTGTGGTAGCGGTGATTGCAAGCAGACTGAAAAATGGGTGTAAAGTAGATAGCATTGATGCCCAGATCTTGGATATAATCTAACTTGTCAATCACTCCCCACAAATCGCCCCCTTTGTAGCCTTGGGGAGTTGGGGGTGCATCCCATTCTTCCCAGTTGGGCTTCATGAGAAATTGATAGTGAGATTTTTCACTTTTGGCAAAGCGATCGGGGAAAATTTGGTAGAATACAGCGTGTTTTACCCAGTCTGGAGTTTGAATGTCCATCGAATATCCCTGAAAGTTGTCAGTTTCATGTCCGTTTTCATGGTATCGAGTCAGGGGTTATTTCCACGAATAACTGTACAACCATTCTTCTAACAGGGTACTAATTTGGGCGATCGCTTCTGAGGTTAACTCCCCCTTTAAAGTATTTTGTGTCCACTGGGCGAGGGCTTTGAGTAGAGTTTCTCTAGCCTTAGTCAGACGACGAGAAACCGTATATTGCTTCATATCGAGTTGTTGGGCGATATCTTGCTGAGTTAACCCTTGTTCGTAGTATAGTCGCAAAATCTCTAAAACATCGGGCTTGAGGCGTTCGAGGGCTGTCGTTAAAGTTTGCTTGAGTTGAACTTGTTGAGTTTGGCGATCTTGGTTTTCTTCTTCAGCGATCAATTCGGCTAACATCGGTTCATTCGGATCGACTAAATCTTCAACTATTTCTCGTGTATCGCTGTCTGATTTAGTAATATTGAGCGATCCCACCGTTGGATAAAGGTAAAGTCGCGCCCATTTTGCACATTGAGTCAGGGAACGTTCTAGCGTAGCCGGAGTAGCGGGTGTCGTCTTGGGGGAGAGTTGGGTTTGGCGTTCAGTGTTGTAGAATTTAGCGATCGCTTCCCAAGTGGCGGTATCGGGTTTCTTGAGTTGACGAGTTCCAGTGGCTTGAGTCGGAACATAGAGCGCTTTAAAGCCAGTCCAAGCTAGGATATACTGTTCGAGTTGTTCTTCGTTGTTAACTCCAGCGTTTTGTAGAGATTCTCGCAGTCGCTTTTGACTCAGTTTTCGTAATAACGCCCAGTCGCTACAAATATCAGTTTCTCGGCGTTGACGGAGAAGATCACGAATGATTGACTTGAAAGCAACGCTGGCGTAATCTTTGAGCGTCGATCCGCGATCGGGATCAAACCCGTTGAGAATGCGTTCAACTTGAGTCAGAGCAATTTGAAACAAATCTGCAATACTCAGATGTACGCCTGCAAAACCCGCATTCACCGTTTTGTAAGCGCTCCAGTAACAGGCTTCTTGTAGGTAAGCCAGTAAATGTCCTTGAGCCTCATCCGATGAGGTTTGCCACTTTTTATGCCAAAAATGCACCCAAAACTTTTCTGATGCGGGTGGTTTAGGTAAGGGTTGAGTTTTCAGACACCGATCCATACTCCGACGCAGTTTGGAATCGCTAATCCAACAGTCGAAATAATCCTCAGTGAATGTCACAAAGGTGGAAAAAGTCTCAATCAAGCCTTGACGAGGACGCATGAATCAATCCATTGGGGGTGAAAAAAGGTACAACTGGATTTTTTCTCAAGCAAGGAGCCTGGCCAGATGCACGTGCTGATTACCAGTTTCGGTGATCGCCGAGTCTGGGTTAACCTCTGACTCCATCACCATTGTTTCTGTTCTTTACTTATCCTAGCGGTCAACCTCAAAAAAATCCGATCATTAATCTGTATCAGGCTGAACCGGGTTAACTCATGTCTCTAGCTTCAACTCTTGGAGTCAGGTGTCAGGAATTATGGAAACAGATATTTCGACGGAAGAACGGATCAATCTATCGTGTCAAGGGCCAAATCAATCCATTGTTCTGTACTTCTATGTGTTTCTAGACGGAAAGTTTTTCTCGAAGGCGTTTCAGCATCCCCAAAACTTGAGCGTCGCTGAATGAACAAGCGGTGAGTTCGCATCAATAATATCGAGGAATTTCGGAATGCTTGTTCGGCTTCAAAGATTCTTCTGTTCGGAAATAGAGTGTTAGAGGGAAGTGTTTAAGACTCTTGAGGCTGGTGTTCTAATTCTGACAACGCATAACCGGCGATCACTAAACCCATTCTCGCTTGTTCGATTTCAGACAGTTCTGTCCAGGGTTTTGTCGGGGTAGGATTGAGAGGAGAATCCTTGGGTTCTGTTTCTGCTCCCCGCATCGCATAAGCAAAAGGACGGGCTAAAACTTGTAGGTCTTCTTCTTGCCAATGGGGTAATATTTCTTGAGTACACTGTACCAGTTGTTCGGCGAGAGTAGAACGAGCCTCTTGAAGCTTTTGGTTGAGGTGAATTGCTCGTTTGGCGAGTCGTTGTAGGAGATCTTGAGGAACACAGTCAGCAAATTTCTCGATCAGAGATTTTTGGAGAGTATTGACAGACCATAAGTCTTCAACTTGAGTCAGTAGGCTTTGAAGTCGGTGATGTACATCTTCGTCGGTTAAACAATCACAGAGGGCTAGTTGTTCGTCGAGTTCTCTGAGTTCGGTTTCGGAGTCTAGCGCCTCGGTGTTCCAAATATAGGGCTGTTCTTCGTTTAGCAGTACATCTAATAAATCTAACTCAGCTTGAATTTTGGGGGAGGCCGATGAGTTGTTCATGAGTCTGTGTCCTTGATGTTTAAGTAAAAATTTCTAGGTTTTAAGGAATAGATGGGGTGGAGACTGTCTGAATCTCGACTGATTCACTGTCTCAAATTCCCCTCGGGTTAGTCAAGAGAATATTGAGAGTCTAGCCAGGAAATTGAGTCGGTTTTCTCGGGTGATGAAATCGGATTCCATCTATTGATTGAGTGAGTATCAGATAGGAATCAGTAGCATTTACGCTCTGACTTCCCTAGCTACAATAGCATTTTCATAAATTCCGTAACTTGACTAGAGTTAGAGTTAGGGCTAAGTGGGATCGATCATAAATTCTAGGGCTTGACCTTGGGAACTGCCAAATTTTAACTGGGTTCCAGATTGTAAGGCAACTTCTTGATGATGAACCCGTTGCCATCCGGTTTCTGCGGAAACGAGAGTTCCATACCGAGAAAAGTCTCGCAGAAAAAAGGTGGGTTGGGGGTTGTCATCGCTACCATTGCGACAAAAGATTTCCGCGTGTTTACTCGATACCCATTGTTCAGAAATGACGATATCATTGTCTTCTCCCCGTCCAACTCGCACGCTTCCAGCTTCGAGCGGCCATAGTTGAGGCGGTGATCCCGAAGACGGGTTTAAATCACTCGGTAGACGTAGCCACGCCCTGGGCGCAATATATCCCAACCAAGTTTGAGAATTCGCCGGGAGTTCTGTTCTAATTTCTTCAAGGGGCTGCATTAATTCTCCGCTAAATTCCGGGTGCATATACAATACCGGAAGTGTCCAAGCGGGTTGATTAAATTTATAAAGGGTTAATAGATGTTGTCTGGCGATCGCCACCGCTTGATCGATGGGTTTCCGGGCGACGAGGGCGGTAGCAAAGGCTTGAATAAAACTTAGGGCTTCTTGATCGGTGATCGAGTCTCGCATTCCTAAGACAGCGGGAACCCCATGATGAATTAGCACTTTCGCTAAACTACTACTGGGAATGGCTTGGAAGACGGTACTTTTGGGGTTGGGTGTCAGAGCAATTGCTGGATGAGCGCCCCAACAGGCGTTAAACACAGCCATCACCACCCCACACCGAACGAGGACTTGGGCGAGTTCAGTCCCGTTGAGGGTGACATCGGGTTGCAAAAATAACAGCCCACCATCGGCGGCGGGAATACAATGACCCCCATAAAATAAAACGTTATATTCTCCGGTTTCTAGTTGAGTGATCAGTTCGGAGACACTGGGTTGAATCAGGGTTGTGACGCGACAGGGGGCATTGATCTCCGGGTCAACGTTGACTGACGAACTACTGTTGGTGAAGACTTGGCTTAGTTGTTGGGCTTCTTGTTCGAGTTGGAGTTGTTGAATTTGCTGGGATTTTTGTTGCGGTTGTGAACTTGAGTTGCTCTTGTTTTCAGCCTCCGGTTGTCCCAACACCAGTAAAATATTTAACAACTGAGCGCTTTGAAATTGTGGTAAAGGATTAACATCACTGGTTGTTCGGCTAAACAAGAGTTGTTGACTCAAGGAAATAGCCGGTTGACCTGCTTGGGGTTGCATAATTTCCCAAGGTAAAGGGATGAGATCGGCTTCTCGCACGTCCAACCGAACTCGCAAGGGTTGATCTTGACCAATGGCAATCCCTTGACTGCGATGCAAACTGCTTTGTATTGTGCCTTGGAATAGCCACTGCCACAGATTAATGCCTAAATGTTGCATCAGACGACTACTATAACTAAGCTGTCGGCCTGAGTCTGTGAGTGATACCGAGGGAATTATCGCTTGAGGGGAAGAAAGAGGCTTGATCTGCGCTAAACTTTGGGGGGAAAACATTTCCAACCAACTTTGCCAGGCTTGGTCAAGGCTCTCAGGCCAGAGGAAGTCGTGGTGAACATAGCCACTGGGATAGGGCGACTGCACGACCCAGGTTGCAAAATGGTTGGCTTCACTTGTGCTTAAGCGAGAAATTGCCAGACTAAGGCAGGGACTGTCAGAACGCGACATTCAGTTTAAACCAATGTTCAGTTGAGAGGTTAAGTGAATTTCTTTTATTAGTTTAACATGAAAAAGC
>JGI12048J13642_10576822_pt1 | contig 16510 bp, 15 predicted proteins | sample ElkSlonscriptome_16_FD_13642 | JGI IMG/M metagenome (IMG submission 13642)
GTTGAAGCAGATGAAGCTGCTCCCCATAAGCCAATAAAGAAATAGCCCTATGCCCCCGAAAATCATCACCGTTAAAAAAGGAGAGATCCTTCAAAACATAGGTGAATTGAACACCAAAGTCTATGTGGTAAAATCGGGATTGCTTCGCAGCTACACCATCGACGAAAAGGGAAAAGAACACATCTATCTCTTCGCACCTGAAGGTTGGATTATGGCCGATACCAACCCTGCTGATCAACCTGCTCAACTCTTTATTGATGTGCTGGAAGATGCCAAGCTAGTTGTAAGGGAAAAAAATATTGAACACACGAAGGATTCACAGAGTCTGATCAACCGCCTTGCAGTACTACAGCGCAGGGTGATCATGCTCATGAGCGCTACTGCCGAAGAGCGCTACATCGACTTTATTGAAACTTACCCCGACATCGTGAAACGCGTGCCGCAACGGATGATTGCTTCCTACTTGGGCATTACTCCCGAAGCGCTCAGTCGGGTGCGGCACAAAGTAGCCGAGCAAAAATAAATTCTGTATCATTTCTTGATCTACATCAATGCAGGGGAGCGCACGCCAACGCACCTTTGCCGACAATCGCGTTAAACGAATTCGAAATCTTATGAAAGCATCCGTTCTCTTTAAAATTGCCGCTGTACTCTGGATCATCTGGGGCCTTGTTCACATCTTGGCAGGTGTCTTGACCATGAATTTTATCCTTTCAGGTGATATCGCCGCTTCCATCTCCGGTATAGCCGACGCGGTAAATCCCGACACCCTTCAAGCCGACTACCCCAAGGCGGCAGGAGCCGTCATCGGACAGCACGGCTTTAACCTCTTTTGGGTTGGGCTCACCACCCTGGCATCAGCTTTTTATGTGTGGAAAGGAAGCAAGAATGCCATCTTTCTGGCAGCAATTGTTGGTGGCTTGGCCGATTTAGGCTACTTCCTCTTTCTGGATATCGGCAGTTACGTCCATTTCTTGCCCGGTACTTTAATGACCATCTTTTCTTACTCAGCCATCTTACTCAGTTTCTACGCCCGTTTTAAGTTGCGCAAAGCGTGACGGTATCTCCGCTATGAAGAGGTGCACTTCAGTGCATAAAATTTCCCCACTGTATTTTGCGGTGGGGCTTTTCTCTATTTAAAATAGACTGTGAACCTTCACCTATATTTTTTAGATTTGAAAGGTTCTATAGTACAGCGAGATAATCTAAGCACATCCGTAAATGCACCGCCAATAATTGCGCATATGAAACAATTTACCCTTTTGCTCTCATTCTTTCTTTTTTGGAATTTCCACTCATCTGCTCAAAGAATTTCGGAGCTCAATTTTAATACGGAATCGGTCGATAGTACTTTATGCGATTTTTTATTTCCAAATCCGGAAACCGACCCTGATCTCGCAGAATTGAGGGCAAAATATGGCTTGGATCAGTTAACTGAGAAAGCCGATTCGGATATGGAAAAAGCAATGATTTTATTGAATTGGACCAGTAACAGGTGGAAACACAACGGCAGCAACCGACCAAAAAAGAGTGACGCTCTGACCATCCTGGCGGAGGTTGATGATGGAAAGAGTTTCAGGTGTGTGGAATACGGCATTGTGCTCGCTGCCACCCTAAACTCAATCGGAATACCTGCCCGAACGTTGGGGTTGAAAACCAAAGACGTGGAAACATCGAAATACGACGCCGGTCACGTGGTTTCGGAAGCCTATATTCCTCAATTCAATAAATGGGTATTTATGGACGGGCAAGTGAATTACGTCCCCTATTTGGATGACGTGCCTCTGAATGCCACGGAATACCAAAATGCCATTTTTCACCATAGAGACGAACTCGAGCTGAGAAATATAAACGGAACACTGAGTAAAAGGCAAGCGAACAAACAAATCAAGTGGGTTGCCAAATATCTGTTCTACTTCGACACGCTTTTTGATGCTTCAAAAAGCGGAGAAAAATGCAAGGGAAAGAGCAAATTAATGCTGGTGCCTCTGCAAGAAAAAAAACCTACCACCTTTCAAATTGAGTATAAAATTGACAATTGCCTGTACACCAATAATCTGAAGGATTTTTATAAAGAGCCGAAATTGCTTTGAGTTTGATCCCGTTGCTTTTGCTCAGAGAATCTGAGCCACGGCCAATCCGGGAATGAAACGAGCCGACCTACTGACCAACAATAGACGAATACGATCGGGCTAACACCATACTGAGGTTTTACCTTTGTCAAACAAGAGAAAGCCATCAAGATTATCCAAAATTACCTAAGAAAGATGCACAAGAAACTTGCCCCCCCGACAAGTACGACTGGATTTTGTTCTTTTTAATCATTTGTAAATGAGTGTAATGTGCACACAATTCATTGACAAATAGTCAGAGTTAGGGTATTTATTCCCGATATCTGACACATTGTGTCATTTATGGAGATATTACCAATGTTAAGCTTATATGATGTTTTTATTTTACTCCGGGCTCCACTGATTCTTCGTTTAGCAGCAGTCATGGGGCATTCAGTGCAATAATGCTCTTTCACCATGCAAATCTTTATCGGTCATCCGGCTAAATGAGTACTCTTGGAGCGAACTTTGTGACGCTCAGTACGCTATACTTACATAACAAAGCAATGGAATACTGGCAAAGTTGGATTGTATCATCAATAGTCGTGTTGATTGGAGTTGGGGCTAAATTCCTTTTAGAGATGTTTATGCCTGAATTGAAAAGGGTAAATCATAACCTTAAGCGAATTTTTATCAACGCTTTGATGACCTTGTTTTTAGTCTACCTATTTGGAGATACCATTTATCTTGTGGTTACCGAGCCTTGGACGGAAGACCTGCAGATTTTCACTTTATTCAGGATTTTTCTCTTTGTGGCCTTCGGAGGGTTTCTACTCATCATGAGAACTTTCAGAATCTTCTTTGATGATTCTACCGACGGAGCGCTTACTGAACAAGAACGTGCAAAGAAAATGGGGGAGAAGTTTGTCTTGCAGAAGTAATAACTTTCAGAACAATGATTTCATCCGATTCTTTTGAATAAATTGAAAAGGAATTATTTCAAAATTCTGAAAAGCTCGGTTTTATGAAAAAGGCATTAAGTTTAATTTTTACGGTGTTGCTACTGTCCATGACCACATTTGGGCAAGATGATGCAAAAAGCGCAAATGAATCGCCGGAGGCACTTGTGGGAAGCTGGCAAATAGACCTTACTCCAAGTCCGGGTGCGGAACCTTATTTCCAAACGATCGTGGTCAAGAAGGTGAGTGATGACAAGCTTATCGGATCCTTTTACGGAAGTAACATCAAACAGGCCGTGCTCAATACGGAGTGGCCCAAGCTTTACTTCGCCTTTACCACTTCCGATAAGAACAATGCGTACTACCACTCGGGCTATCTGGAAAACGGGAAGCTATTTGGAATGACCTATTGCCCCGATCGCGATTTTGCCGCGCCTTGGACGGGAACAAAGAATGAATAGTTTTGTCGGCAGAAAAAACTGTGGCACCCTGAAAGTCTGATGATGATCAGCATCTTTCGGCTAAACTTGCAAAAAGGTGAATCCGAGAATCAAAATCTGCCAACCCAAAAAACTCGTGGGAATACGCTTGATGATGAGCATGGCCGACCATAAAGTCGGGGCTGTTTGGAGGCGTTTCGGGCCACGACAAAAAGAAATACGGAATAGAAAGAATTCCGATGCCATTTCCATGGCAATCTATTCCCCCGAACATTTTTCAGATTTCAAACCTACCAATGAGTTTGAACGTTGGGCGGCAGTGGAAGTCTCCGATTACGATGAGGTACCCTTCGGACTGGAAACCTTCGATTTGCCTGAAGGTCAATACGCGGTTTTCGACTATAAAGGACTGAATACGGATTCTGCCATCTATCAGTACATTTTCAAGCAATGGCTTCCCCAATCAGCGTACCAATTGGACCAACGACCTCACTTTGAAGTATTGGGTGAAAAGTATAAAAACAACGATCCCGAATCGGAAGAAGAGATTTGGATACCGATAAGGAAATAGGGCGTCACTGAGCAATAAAGCGGTCATGGTAAAGCAACCGATTTCGAAACAAAATACCTTGATGGCCCTCTGGATACTAGTTGGGTTCGTTTTTATTCATGCCTTGGATGCACTATTGTATTTAGTATGCCACTTGATTTACTTTTTATTGCTTAGTGCCAAATTACCTCATTCAGCATTGATCTCCCTACTGCTTATTTCGGCTGCATCATTCTATCTGATCGGTGCTTTCGTTCTGATTAAAAAAGTCGAACTCACGTTCTTTTTGGAAGACAATAGTTTTAAACCAATTTCAACGCAGAGGTTCATTCTGCTTTTCATTCTCTCAATATTCTTGAAGCCAATTACCAACAGATTAGCGGGACTATTTGGCCAATATAATTACGACCTTTTTACCGACTTTGATTTTTTGACGATTCAGGGTATGCTCTACTTTGGAATTTCACTTGGTCAGGTTTTCGCCTTGATTGTGCTCGCAATCACCTACTTTAGAAGATACAATTCGAAGTAGACAAGTTTTTCACCTGATTAGAACCGGAGACAAATGCGAATCGCCTTATATATCCTCCTTACCATCCACGGTCTTATTCACCTCTTTGGCTTTTTTAAAGCATTTGGCATCGCCGAATTCACTGCTATAAACCAACCTATTTCAAAACCGATGGGCCTGCTTTGGTTGCTGGCCTTCTTGCTCTTCGCATTTACTATCGCGCTCCTTGCTCTGCATCAGGATTTTTGGTGGCTTTGCGGATTTGTTGCCGTTCTCGTTTCTCAGTTTTTGATCATCGGCTATTGGTCTGATGCAAAGTTCGGCACCATTGCCAATGCTATGGTGTTATTAGCAGCAATTATCGGGTATGCCGATTTTGGCTTTCAATCCAAAATAGAAAAGGAGAGAAGCGAGCTGTTGAGCTCGGCAAATACGGATGATGAAGAGAGAATCTCCAAAGCCGATTTGACAAACCTCCCGCCAATAGTTCAAAAGTGGCTCAGCGCCTGCGGTGCAATTGGAAAAGCAAAGGTCAATACGGTCTACCTGAAGCAAGATTTGCTATTAAAACTTAAGCCCGACCAAGACGAATGGAGTCGCGGTAGCGCCGATCAGTTTTTCTCGGTTAGTCCACCTGCATTTAATTGGAAGATCGAAATGAAGATGAATTCTTTCCTCCCCGTATCGGGTCGTGATAGATTCCACAACGGAAAAGGGGAGATGCTGATTAAACTGTTTTCCCTCATTCCCGTGGCCGACGCCAAGAACGAAGCGAAGGTAGACCAAGCCACCTTGCAGCGTTTTCTGGCAGAAATTGTTTGGTTTCCTTCGGCAGCTTTGAGCGATTACATCGAATGGGAAGAACGTGACGAAACATCGGCTAAAGCCACCATGACTTATAAAGGAATCGAGGGATCGGGTATTTTTCATTTTGATGAAAACGGCCAATTCGTAGAGTTTGTAGCAATGCGCTACAAAGATGCCTCTGATGCCGAGCCCGGCGAATGGCGCGTAGAATCAACGGCTTCAGAAGTTCGAAACGGCATGCGTATCCCGACGGCTTGCGAGGCAAGTTGGGTAGAAAATGGTGAGAAACAAACGTGGCTTAAGCTCACTGTGGCGCACATCGAATATGGTATGAAATAGAGAATCGATCATCAAAAGAATGAAGAAAAGGAGCCCCGATCATCAAGCATAAATTTTACATAAAGACCGAGAAGGAGCGCAAATTTATTCATGTGAGGATAGCCGCATTAGCAGTGATGGTGATCCTCAGTGGATTTTTGCTTGCTTGGTTTACCGGTGCATACCTGATCGGCGTGCTGATTTTCGGGATTGTATTGTCCATGGTAGCTCCTTTCTTCGACACCCCTTCGCTTCGCAAAAGCGGAAAACTGACCTATCATTCACTGCTTTTCCTTGCCGAAAAACCTCGGAAGGGAATCATCACCATTCACGGCGGCACTTTGTTCGATTACGTCTTTGTCTTAGACAAAAAAATGAACGGAAAACAACGAACCGCTTTCATCATTCAGCAATATGTCGAGGGGCTTGTCAATTTTATTGAAACAAACGATGATGCTGCGGAGGATATGCTTGTACGAGGAACGAGTTACATCATCAATGAGCGCACGGCAAAACGAATGGGTTTTGACGTAGTGAAAACCGACTTTCTGCAACTTCTTATCCTGACTTACAACTATTTTAACATCACGGCCACCTATTCGCTGGCAAAGGGTACGCTTCGCTTCCCGAAAATAGGCCGAACCAAGACGTTTGAGACCAGCCTTCAACGCCTAAAAGAAAGAAAGCAGTATTTGATTGAATTGAACGAAAAGTTGAAAAGTGCCGACGGGACAGTTTCATACCCATCGGAATAACCTTCTCGGAAAGAGCAGAAACCGACCGATCTTTTCAGGAAATGAGTCGGACGGAAAAACAGGTTCAGTTCTCCAATCAATACGGGCCGAACTTAAAGTCCCGGGTTTAACAGAAATTGTTTCAGCTGTCCGCCTGAAGGCGCTTTCTTTGCATCCGCAATTACTACCCACGCATACATACACACAATGAAAAGGTACAAAGGCAAAACATTTTATCACTTCGGACTATTTGTCTTAAGGATGTTTTTAGGCTTGGCCATGTTTTGGGGGCACGGATTAAGTAAATGGACCAAACTCTTCGACGGGGGTGAGATTAAGTTTGCCGATCCTTTCGGTATCGGCGAATTCGGGTCATTGGTCTTGACGGTTTTTGCCGAAGTAATTTGTGCCTTACTGCTGGCTTTGGGTCTATTTACACGATGGGCGCTCGTACCACTCATCGTCACTATGCTGGTGGCTGCTTTTGTAATTCATATTGATGATGGATTCGGCGGAATGGAAAAAGCCCTTCTATACGGAGTGGGTTTCATCACCCTATTCCTTGCAGGTCCGGGAAAGTATTCGCTTGATGCGATACTGAATAGAAAATAAACGAATGAGAGAGTTTGGTTTTAAGACGCTTTTCCTGATTGGTCTATTGGCGATGAGCTTGGTGGCAAAAGCTCAGGTAGAGATTAGCGGAACGTTGATCGAGGACGAAAGCTCACAGCCTGTTCCCTATGCTACGGTGGTTTTGAATGACAAAACGACCGACGAGTTCATCACGGGTACTACCTCTGACGGTCAGGGCAATTTCACACTTACCGCCTCCACGGCTGATTTTGTCGTCAACATCAGTTTTATGGGGTATAAAACTAAAACGATTACCGAATACACTGAGGTGGATGGCAAGGTAAATCTGGGCACCATCGAGTTATCAGCCGATAGCCAAGCACTGGATGAGGTAGTGGTAACAGGAGAAGTCAGCCAAACCGTTTTTAAGCTGGACAAAAGAGTTTTCAATGTAGGGAAGGACATTAGCAGCACGGGTGTCAGTGCCTTGGAAGTGCTGAACAACGTGCCATCGGTCAATGTAAATATCGAAGGGGAAGTGAGCCTGCGCGGGAGCGGCGGAGTGCAAATTTTAATAAACGGAAAACCCTCCGTATTAGCTGATCAATCGGGAAATGCCTTGGGGACCATCACCGCCGATATGATTGAGAGCATCGAAGTGATCACCAATCCCTCGGCGAAATACGAAGCCTCGGGAACGGCGGGTATCCTGAACATCATTCTGAAAAAGGAAGAAGAACGCGGGTGGAACGGTTCCATTTCGGCCAACACGGGAGTCCCCGATAACCACAGCATTGGCGGAAGCATAAACCGACGAACGGAGAAGTTTAACCTCTTTACGCAATTTGGTGCCGGCTACCGCTCCCTGCCGAGAGAAAGAGAATCGATCAACCGCAACCTGTTAAATGATGAGACGATTTTTAGCGAAGGGGAGGAGTTCAGAAACGAGACTTTTTTTAACATCACCCTCGGGACGGATTACCACTTGAATGAATACAACGTACTCACCCTTTCGGGAAACTTTGCCTACGAAATCGAAGACCAGCCGTCGCAGACGAATTTTAGTTTTTACGATGGCGACCAATTGATTTCCCGATGGCAGCGAAACGAAACCACCGATGCCACCAACCCCAAATGGCAATACGAGTTCAATTGGAAGAAGATATTTGAGAACAATGAAGACCATACCTTTCAGCTTAGCGCATTGGGGAGCTTTTTCGGAAAAGATCTATCCTCGGAGTTTAATGACTCTACCCTCGAGGGCGAAGACGCGAGTAGCAACCAATTGACCTCCACCAACTTTTTGCAGGCCGACTACACCTTTAAAGTTGACTATGTCAATCCGCTCACCGAGAACATCACCATCGAAACGGGTGCGCAGTATGTAATCAATGATGTGGGCAATGATTTTGAAGTACAGAATCTGATCGACGGTAGCTATGTGACGGTGCCTGAACTCACCAATGATTTTGAGTGGAACCAGAAGGTCTTGGGTGTATACGCCACGGGAGCTTACGAAAACGATACGTGGGGCGTGAAGGCGGGATTGCGCGTGGAGAATACGGATTTGAACACTCTGCTCACCAATACCAACGAATCGAACTCACGCAATTTTACCAACCTCTTTCCCACCTTTCATACTTCTTACAAAGTCAACGAAACCTTTTCGCTTCAAGCGGGCTATTCACGGCGTATCTTCCGACCCCGGCTCTGGGACTTGAACCCCTTCTTCAACATTCGAAACAACTTCAACATCCGCGTGGGAAATCCCGACCTTCTGCCGGAGTTTACCGACTCCTACGAGCTGACAAGCATCTACCGCATCGGTGAAGCCTCCTTCAGCTCCAGCCTTTACTACCGCTACACTACCGATGTGGTTGAGCGCGTCTCCTCTTTCGAAGATAATGTCACCTTCACCTTTCCCGAGAATATCGGAACTAATTCTTCAGTAGGTTTCGAGACCAACGGAAAGTACAGCGCCACCAAATGGCTCACCTTAACGGGCGATTTTAACTTGAACTACTTTGACCGAAAAGGAACCTTTGAAGATCAGGTTTTCGATTTTACCGGCAACCGATGGTCCGCCCGATTGGGCTCTAAGTTTTCTCTTCCCGCCGATATCGATCTGGAACTCACCGGCGATTACCGCTCGGGCTTCGAAACGGTACAAGGCGAGCAAAGTGGTTTTGCCTTCATGGATATCGGCTTGCGCAAAAAGATCTACAAAGGAAAATTGGTGATGAACTTGGGCATCCGCGATGTTTTCGCGTCGCGAATTCAAGAGAACTTTGTCTATCAACCCACCTTCGAAACCTACGATTTCAGTCAGCGAGGGCGCTTCTTTACCTTTGGCTTGAGCTATGGCTTTGGCAAAGGAGAGGCGATGACCTATTCAGGTAGGCGGCGGTAGTATAATATCGTTAAATAATGGTAGGCGCGTTTCGTGTCGTGGACATGTTCCGTGGAATTTTAGGATCGTTTCATGCCATGATCTTATGGGTGAATTTTGGAATAATCATTCTGGTATTTTCAGCGCACGATGCAAGGGAGGGGCCTCTCACTTTCTGTTTGTAATCGCCGTCTCTATGTGCACGTTCTTTTAATATTCTGATGGATTAAGGGCAGCTCCATGAATAGTTTTGCTTATATTGTAAATCAATCAATCAATTACTGACCAATAACCGATTTAACCTATGAAGTATTTAGTAAAGAGCACTGTTTTCATAACGAGTCTGGTGCTGAGCCAGCTCACTCTTGCCCAAATCCAATTCGAACAAGTGATACCCGCACCTCCCGCACCGCAAATTATTACAGAATTTGAACCAGTTGACGCCTGCTCCGTCGCCTTTGCAGATGTTGATGGCGACGGAGATCCCGATGTTCTGGTCACCGGCTTCAACGAGGTAGAACGGACTGCTATTCTCTATTTGAACGATGGTAGCGGGGGATATACAGAAGTAGAAGATACCCCTTTTGATGGTGTTTGGTTCAGTGATATCGCCTTTGCCGATGTGGACGGCGATGAGGACCAAGATGTGCTTATTACCGGGCAGAATACCGATGATGAATTCATTGCCAAACTGTATTTCAACGACGGCAGCGGCGTATTTACCGAAGCAATCGGAACCCCCTTTACGGGTGTTTTTTTCGGCTCTGTTTCTTTTGCAGATGTAGATGGGGACAGTGATCAAGATGTTCTGATCACCGGGTTTGCGCAATCAATACTTTACACCAATGATGGCAGCGGGGTATTCACCGAAGTGACAGGAACCCCCTTCATCGGGGTTTCTCAAAGTGCAGCCGCCTTTGCCGACGTAGACGGAGATAATGATCAGGATTTGCTGATTACGGGTATGGACCCTGATTTTGAAAGAACCCTCAATCTTTATCTAAACGATGGGAGTGGAGCATACACCATTCAGAACGTACCGAACCTAGGCGTACGACGCGGTTCCATTAGCTTTGCTGATGTTGATGGTGATGGGGATCAGGATTTGTTACTGACGGGACGCCGAGAACCGGGACCGGGATTCTCTCGTCGCACCGCCAGAATTTTCTTAAATGATGGATTCGGTGAATTCAGTCCGAACGTTCCGTCACCATTTAAGGGAGTTGACAATGGTACCGGTACCTTTGCTGATATTGATGGCGATGGGGATCAAGATGTGTTAATAACGGGTCTGGGCAGGGACCCTTTCGTCAGACGGACTACCAAGCTTTATATCAATGATGGCAGCGCAGGGTACACCGAAGTCGAAGAAACGCCTTTTCCAAAAGTCTCTAAGAGCTCGGTTGCTTTTGCCGATGTGGATGGTGATGGTGACCAAGATGTATTCATCGCAGGATCGACCGGCGCTCTTAGTGAAAGTAACCTTTACCTAAATGATGGAAGTGGTACGTTCACTGACATTAGGGATTCTGATTTTAATGCAGCTAAAGAAAGTGCTGTCGCCTTTGCCGACGTGGATGGTGATAATGATCAGGATGTATTGGTCTCGGGGGGTGCAACCAGTCTCTACACAAATGACGGTACCGGCAGTTTTACCGAAATGACGGAAACACCCTTTGTCCCCTTCAGACGCGGTTCCGTGGACTTTGCCGATATAGACGGCGACGGCGATCAGGATGTGCTGATAACAGGAGAAGGGTTTCCGGATCCGGACCTTCAGTCTGACCAATTTGTCCTCCTCTATACCAATGATGGAAACGGGGGATTTACCGAAGTAGAAGAAACCCCTTTTGTCGGGGTTTTTTATAGCTCGGCCGACTTCGCGGATGTTGACGGCGACGGCGATCAGGATGTCTTGATAATAGGCAACCCGGGAGGTGCATTAGAATTTATTTCTAAGCTCTACCTCAACGATGGCAGCGGGGTGTTTACCGAAGTAGCAGATACGCCTTTTATCGGGGTGTCAAACGGTTCGGTTGATTTTGCTGATGTCGACGGAGATGGTGACCAGGATGTTCTCATTACCGGAGATGCAAATTTTCGCACTAGCAGGCTCTACCTGAACAATGGAACGGGTATATTCACGGAGGATTTAAACACGCCTTTTTATGATGTTTATTACTCTTCAGCGGTTTTTGGTGATGTAGACGGGGACGGCGATCAGGATGTACTGATCACGGGCGCGGATTCGGGTATTGGGCGAAGCTCAATACTCTACACCAATAATGGTAGCGGAGTATTTACCGAAGTTATCGGAACTCCCTTTACAGGTGTCTGGCGGAGCTCGGTGGACGTGGCTGATGTAGATGGAGATAATGATCTTGATTTGCTCATCACAGGACAGAATTTTGAGCAGGTTCCGATTGCCAAACTATACCGCAATGATGGCAACGGCGAATTTACCGAGGTAGAAGAAACTGTTTTTGAAGGTGTCTTTAAAGGCGCGGTAGCCTTTGCTGATGTGGATGGCGATAATGATCCTGATCTGCTCATAACCGGTGAGAATGAATTCGGTTTGGGTGGTTCCAAACTGTATAGAAACATCACTTCCACTTGTTCAGAATCATTGGGTGCAGTTGATGAGGCGAGTTTGAACTACTCATTAATAGGACGGTTTGCTACATTCGCCTGGGCGCCGCTTGATAATCAACTTGGCTGTCAGGTAGAGCTGAGTGAAGCCGAAGGAGGTGTATTAAATCTTTTTAATATACCCGGAGCTGAAGCCGATGGCATTACTTTTCCGATAGGAGGGTTGCAACACAATACGTTGTATGAATGGCGCGTACGTTGCGCGTGTTCTTTGGACCCTTTAATTACGGGACCTTGGAGTTCCTCGCAATCCTTCGTTCTTTCATTTTTCATGATCGAGCTTTCACCTAATCCCACGGCGGGAATGTCTGCGGTGACTTTCAATTCCGATTTTGACGGATACACAGAAATCGAAGTATTTGACACCGGTGGGCGTTTGGTTGAGGCGTTGTTTTCCGGTGTAGTTCAGTCAGATGAGAATTACCGCCTCGAATTCGACGCATCGTCACTACCCAACGGGATCTATCTTGTTCGCGCATCGGGTGAATGGGGCGCTACTCATGAAAAGATGATTATTTCAAAGTAGTCCTTGGTTGAGAGCGGTAAGGCTGGTCGTCGATACCTGAATCCATGATAAAAAATGATTGTGCACAGTGTACTGCAATCTTTAGGACATACGCAGAGGACTTGAGAAAGCCCGGAGTTGGCGGACAGGAATTGATGGTAAAGATCGACCGGCATCCGGAAGAAGACTAGAAGGACCATAGCGCAGTTATCATTTTAATCGGAGCTGGCTACCGATAAAAGTTCCTGTCCTTCACTATGATTCATTAGACTATCTTGCGACATCTTGTTTACTCAGAACTGTGTCTCAAACGAAATAAATGCCCCAACCGGAAAATCACTTAAAAAGAGAAATTGGCTTTGTCGGGCTCAGTTCCAATATCATCAATACGATAATCGGATCGGGCATATTTGTCTTACCGGCTATCGTGGCAGCAGCCCTCGGTGCTGCAAGTATTTTTGCCTATGCAGTTTGTATCGTTTTAATCACGCTTCTGATGCTATGCATAGCCGAGGTGGGTAGTAAAATTACTGATACAGGAGGACCTTATATCTACATTGAAAAAACCTTCGGAAAATTTGCAGGTTTCTTAACGGTTTGGCTGATTCTGCTGGCTACGCTATCGGCAGTTGGGGCGGTTGCCAATGCCATTGTAAACGTGGTTTTCACTTTGTTTCCGTTTATCAAAGGTGAGCTAGTCAGGATAGCAATGTTTGCTAGTATGTTTGGCGGGTTGGGGTACCTCAATGTCATCGGACTGAAGAAGGGGGTGACATTCGTTAAACTCATCACCTTTCTAAAGGTTGTCCCTCTTCTTTTGATTGTATTCCTTGGCTTTAAGGATGTCGATTTAACCAACTTGGTTTGGGAGTCGGTTCCCACCATTGATCAAATGGGCAGTGCGTCGCTGGTTTTGTATTTTGCCTTTACGGGTGTAGGAAGCGCACTTTCCGTGAGCGGAGAAGTGCGCCATCCACAGAAAATCATTCCCCGAGCCATCCTCTTTAGCATATTTATTGTCGGTGTCATTTACATATTGATTCAAACGGTTGCACAGGGTGTTTTAGGGGATTCTCTGCCCTCATTCACTGAAAATCCCTTAGGCGAAGTTGCCGAACGCATTTTCGGCCCCGTCGGACTCACTTTAATGATCATTGGAGCGGGTGTTTCCATGTTTGGAAGCTTAAGCAGTAACATTATGAGTATTCCCAGGGTGTTATTCGCCGCCTCAGCTGATGATGTCATCCCGGTTAAAATACTCTCGCGCGTTCACCGCAAATTCGCCACACCATATATCGCCATTATCACATTTGTAGGTTTGGCTTTCGTGTTTGCGTCAATTGGAGGATTTCAGGATTTGGCCATTGTTGCCAGTGCCGGCGCACTGGTTCTTTCTTTGGCCGCTTGTGCTGCTGTTATCAAATTGAGGATAAACAAGCAGTTCGATGACAATCCTGAATCTTTTAGAATACCGGGTGGATATACAGTACCCATACTTGCTATAGCGGGAATACTCTGGTTTCTCTCCAATCTATCTGCCAATAAACTTCTGGGATTTGGCGTTTTCATGCTCATCCTCACCGTCCTGTATTTGATCATCAATTCAAAACCGATGAAGCGGTTGAGAAGCGATAAAGGGCAACTAAATAATCGTTCTTCCGGTGACGACGTTTCCAATCAATAGTTAGTACCGATGATTGAAGTCCGAAAAAGTAAATGGCTTGTCTTTTAAATCTTCGAAATTTCATTGATTGCCTAGTGTAATTCGAGTAGAAGTTGGGTCAAAATAACTTGAAACGATTGATTTAAAACAAACAAGGTGAGCATGAAGCCTCACCGGAGAAAAACAATTACTAGATTCACAGCTGCTTCATCTCAATAAACAACTGAATCATGGCGAAAAAGCGTACTTGGAAATTTTGGATCTCGCGATCCATCGGGATCATTCTTTTATTGGGCATCATTTGGTGCATCAACCTCATCTGGTTCCGACCGTTTAACATCAGTCATTTTTACGATAAGATTTTTATCAAAATGGCTTTGACAAGTCCCGAGGCCACAACTTCTTTGGGGATTCCTGTACTCTACGATCTTTCCAAAGACGAGCTGGACGACATTTCCGATGCCGCGCAATGGGAATCTTTTAATGAAATGAAAGAATCTTACGAGACCTTGATGAGCTACGACTTCGACAGTCAGTCGGAAGCCAATCAGCTCAACACAAAGATTCTGGCTTATTACCTTGAACAGCAGATAGCCGGAGAACCTTTCTTTTATTACGGATACCCCGTCAATCAGCTGTTTGGAATTCAGAGTTCCTTGCCCAGCCTTTTGGAAAATGCGCACAAGCTAAGGGATGAAAGCGACGCAGAGGCATACATTACGCGTCTATCGAAATTTGAACACAAGTTTGATCAGCTGATTGATAACCTCAAGATACAAGAGGAGAAAGGCATCATACCTCCCAAGTTCGTAATAGAACGCGTACTCGATGAAATGAATGGATTTATCGGCTTGAAGAAGAGCGAAAGCGATACGACTGATACTTTGCAGCAAACTGCTTCTCCCGTTGTGTCGAATATTCTCTACTCCAATTTTGCGACGAAAATTGACACCTTGGATGAACTCTCTTCTGAACAAAAAGACGCGCTTAAAAAGCGCGTGGAGGAGGAAGTCGGAACCACCGTCTTTTCCGCTTACCAAAAGCTGATTGATTATTTCGAAGAGCTAAAAGGAAAAGCCACGACGGACGACGGCGTTTGGAAATTGCCCGATGGCGATGCTTACTACCGCTATCAGCTGGAGCAGCAGACGACCACGAAAATGAGTCCTGAGGAGGTTCATCAAATCGGATTGGCGGAGGTAGACCGAATCAAAGGAGAGATGCAGGCCATTCTGGCAGCTGAAGGTTACCAAGACTCCACGAAGACTTTGGGAGAAATCGTGCTGGATTTGAATAAGGAAGATCGCTTTCTCTATCCCAACACCGATGAGGGTCGACAAATGGTTCTCGACGAGTACGACCGCATCTTGGTAGAAATCAGCGAGGGACTGGACGCTGCCTTCGACGTAAGGCCAAAGGCGGGTATAGAAGTCAAGCGCGTACCCGAATTTAAGGAAGAAGGTACGCCGGGAGCCTATTACAATGGCCCTGCAATGGATGGCTCCCAAGGCGGCGTGTTTTACGCCAATCTTCGAGACGTCAGCCAGAATCCGAAATTCGGAATGAAGACACTGGCCTACCACGAGGGTATTCCGGGTCACCATTTTCAAATAGCGATTCAGTCCGAGTTGGAAGGAGTGCCGATTTTCAGAACCATCGGGATGTTTACCGCCTACATCGAAGGGTGGGCCTTGTATTCGGAGCAGTTGGCCTGGGAACTGGGCTTCTACGAAAATGATCCATTTGGAAATTTGGGCAGGTTGCAAGCCGAAATGTTGAGGGCGGTAAGGCTGGTCGTCGATACCGGAATCCACTACAAAAAATGGACACGCGAAGAAGCCATTGACTACATGGTAGAGAATACGGGGATGAACCGCACCGAAGTCGTTACCGAAGTAGAGCGATACATTGTGATACCCGGGCAAGCTTGTTCGTACAAGGTCGGAATGATTAAAATCTTGGAGCTTCGAGAAAAAGCAAAAAATCAGTTGGGTGAAGACTTTGACCTAAAGGCCTTTCACAATGTGGTGCTTAAAAACGGAGCCGTGCCCTTGTCGATTTTGGAAGAGATTATTGATGCCTACATTTCTGATACATTGGCGAAGACCGCCGCATAAAGCACAGGATCGGTTTTACCTCAAAAGAAGTCTCCTCTAATCGCCCATGATCAAATTCTTCCGTCATTTCCGTCAAGCCATGATAAAAGAAAATCGAGTTAGGAAATACATGCTTTACGCCATTGGTGAAATAGTCCTGGTCGTCATCGGGATATTGATTGCCTTGCAATTGAACAATTGGAATACCGAACGAAAAGCAGAGATTCAAGAGGTCAGCCTGCTTAAGGAAATGCGGCAAAATCTC
>JGI12048J13642_10226824_pt1 | contig 16500 bp, 16 predicted proteins | sample ElkSlonscriptome_16_FD_13642 | JGI IMG/M metagenome (IMG submission 13642)
TGGCGTCAGTCGCTTCGATACCGCCGCCAACTCGGTTGGCGAACCCATCGCTTAGCGTTAACCCTTCAATGGACACGGATGTTGCTGAATCGGATTCACCGTTGTCAATCGAAAAAATTCTTGAAGCATCATTGCCGCTGATTATTTGTGAGGAAGCAGCACCGGGTGATATTGAAAGCGAGTCGGTCATGCTCAGTTCGCTGCCGAGGATGATGCTCGACAAGCCGTCAGCGAAAGAAATCGTGTCGGTGATAGCTGGGCCAGCATCACCGGCGATTGTGTCGGCATTGATGATCGCGTTCGTATTGGCTGCTTGAATCGCTTCACGTAGGCTTAGCATCCCATCATTCTCGTCGCTAACGTCATCCGCTGTCGTTACTAGATAGGCCGCCAACACGCGTCGTTGTTCGAGCGGCTCGCCGAGCAAGCGTCGAACGTGAGATCGGCGTGCCTGTGCGAAGATTTCTTCGCGCTGGTTCGGCCCGTGCTGGATTTGCCCGTGCTGGATTTGCCCGTGCTGGATTTGCCCGTGCTGGATTTAATTGATCGGAAGCGAAGCAGAGTGGAAGCTAGGATGCCAGTCATGTTAGTCGTCTAAACGATTACGTTGGTGATGAAAACTGCGGGAACTCGACGAGCAGACGAGCCCTTCGAAACCGTTGAAGCGAATAGATCACATCTAGTTCTGGAAACGACGAGCCAATTCGCAGCGTACGTGATGGGCAATTGGTGTGCCAATGTTCCTGACATTGTGTTTAGTTTTGGTTTCGCGTTAGCGATCGGTTTTCTTTTAAATCTCGGCGAATGTTGTTCATTTATCAAAAAATGCCAAGACGATTCGCCGTGGCACAACAAATGCTCCAAATGTTCCAAATACTCCAAGAGTACAAAGGCTTCAAGAGTTGAGCCAACTACGTGAATCGGTGAGATAGACACCGAAATGCCGCATGCACTTGCGTTAAGTTCGTGCTCACAAACCACCCCTTTTTTTGAGAGACCAAAAGCATGAAGACTGCGTTAACAGTTTTTACTTTGATCCTTGGCCTTACGTTCGCCGGATGTAATGACAGCGTCTATGACGAGCAAGCTGATGCCGTTCGCGAGCGAGCGGACACGATCGCAGACAATGTCGAAGAGCGTGGCGATGCGATCGAAGACCGAAGCGAGGTCGTTGCGGACGAAATTGAAGATGCCGGCGAGCGACGCGCGGACGCTCTTGAAGAGATGGACGATTAATGACGAAAGGTCAAGAAGTTGACGCGCGACGAGCGGGTACATTGCCCGTAGAATTCCAACGCGAGCTTCGTGAAGCCAAACGGATTCTTGAGCATCACGGAATCGCAGACCGATTGACCGAATTGCTCGGAGCACCAATCACCGCCTCGCTAAACATGCTTCCCGATGTTGCCGAGAGTGCGTTGCATGGGGCGATCGACAAGTCGCTAAAGGTGGCTTTGGACGTGGCCTTGAGAACGCTTGGCGATGATTCCTTCAAGACGGGCAAGCCCAGGTTGCTCACTCACAAGCTACTGGCCGGTTTGTCTGGGGCGGCGGGCGGTGCGTTCGGTGGTGCGACGATCGCAGCGGAACTTCCTGTATCGACGGTCCTGATTCTACGCAGCGTTGCCGATATCGCTCGTAGCGAAGGTGAAGACCTTTCGACGGTCGAGGCACGCTTGGCATGCCTTCAAGTCTTCGCTCTCGATCCCGGCAGAGACGACCAAGTCGAAGATGACACCGAGATCGGTTACTTCGCCGTGCGTGCCGCGATGGCTAAACAGATTCGCGATGCTTCTCAGTACGTTCTGAAAAACGGTTTGTCTGATGCCGCTGCTCCGCCACTGGTCAAGCTGGTCGCTCAGATCAGCAAACGCTTTGGCGTCGTCGCCAGCGAAAAGATAGCGGCTCAGGCAATCCCTATCATCGGGGCGGTCGGCGGGGCACTGATCAATAGCTATTTCATCGATCACTATCAAGATTTGGCGCGAGCCCATTTTACGATCCGCCGCCTCGAACGAACTTTCGGTAAAAGCATGGTACGTGAAGCTTATGGTTCCATTTCGTGACGCCTGAATATCCTCCGCAAGCCAGTGTTCTTGTTGTTTCGTACACGACGATCCGCCGCGCCGTGGGTGTCAGCGGTTTGGCCTTACCGGTGATGTTGCTCGTAGGCGGATGGATTGCGGGTATTCCGATTCAAGACAACATGAGTAGCTATTACCACACGCCGCTCCGCGATATCTTCGTTGGAACGCTTTGTGCGATTGGTGTGTTTTTGTTTTGCTACCGAGGTTACGATAGGATCGAACATTGGACGGCGAACGTCGGTGGTGCGTCGGCGTTGGGTGTCGCGTTATTTCCGCTCGACTTTGGCAGCGACCCACTCGTGCAAAAGTCTTTGGTGGGCTATCTACATACATTCTCAGGTGGCGTGTTCTTTCTGACGCTCGCTCTCTATTCTTTGTATCATTTTCCACGGGATGCCTCTTTGGAAAAGGAACCACACCTGCGAGAAAGAAGTTTCGTCTATCGTGCTAGCGGACTGATGATTCTACTTTGCATGATCGCCATGAGCGGATATTTGTTTTTGTCTGACTTTTCCTCGAAGCAGTGGCTCAACCAATACAACTTTCTGTTTTGGATGGAATGGATTGCGGTGTGGTCGTTCGCAGCAGCATGGTTGGCAAAAGGCCGAGCCATCGTTGCCGATATCGCAGTCGATGTTTTGGCTTATGCGTCCCATCTCATTCTTCACGATCGTGGTGATAAGGGTGGCAACGATGCATTTTCGTAGGGAAGAAACGGTCCACGATTTGCTCCCTCAGGGAACCCATCGAGCTTCAATCGTGAAGCAGCACATCCTCAAAACCGTAGGGGCTATCTCATGGCAACCAAAACTTACCACTACACTGATGAAGATTTAAGTGCTTGGGAACGCGTTAAGAAGGCGTTTGCAAACGACTGGGAGCAAACCAGATCTGACTTTGGTTCTGACTCGGCTCGCGACATGGATCAAGATGTCGACGATACTTTCAAGCAAATGGCCGGTTCGGAGAACGCCTATGAAAATCGCGAACAAGCGTTCCGCTTCGGCTACACTGCCCAGCGTCGATACCACAGTGATCATCCACAGTGGAACAACGATCTCGACACTTGGCTACGCGGTGAATACGATGGCGACTACGAAGCGGACCGGGCATACATTCGACATGCCTATGGCTATCGCGCTCGAGGTTAACGGCTCATCACCGATGATTGGCAATAACGAATTGTTCGGCATAGGCCAGCCTTATAGGCGATCGGATTGTGCGTCATTCGATTCGGTTTCTCTCTGAGCGACCACCTACAAACACGGGTTGGGGCGTGACCCGATTTTTTTAGCCGCCGGCTCTATCTCTCCAACTCGTTTGTATCGGTGAGCCAATTGTAAACGTTAATTCTTTTGATGCCCTAATGAATGACAAACGGCGACTTCACCGCTTCAGCATCTGGAAATCCATTGCATTTGTCGCGATCGTACTGCAAGCGATTCCGGCCTGTGCGGCCATGGTTGTCGCCGGCGTATCATTCTTTTGCATCGGCGATCGTACTGCCGCATGGCAGTTTGCTCTGTTCAGCGTCATCGTTGGTGGTGTTGCGTTTGTCTGTTGGCGATGGATGAAACGCCCCTATGTCAATGTTCTGGCGGTCAACAGTGCGGCAGTCGCCGTCGCTTGGATTGTCGCATCATTATGTTGCGCAATTCCGATTGCCACCGTTTGTCGATTCTCAACGATTCCCAACGAAACCACCAAGCACCTCGCCGAGCCAATCAACGCTTGGTACGAGTCAATGAGCAGTATCAGCAGCAGCGGATTGTCAGTTGCGGCAAAGTCAAGCGAAGTCCCGAAACCGATCCAGCTTTGGCGAAGTTTGAATCAATGGATTGGCGGCGTTGGACTAGCTGTTTTTGCCCTCTTGATATTGGGATCGGCTGAGCAGGGGTCCAGCATGTACGCAGCAGAGACTCGCAGTTGGCGTCCCGGCCAAAGCGTCCGTGCTGCCGTTTCGCGACTACTAGCGGTCTACTTCGTCATAACGATTGCCTGCGTCACCTTGTTCGCAGTGGCTGGGATGCCAGCTTGGGATACGCTCAACCACAGCTTGATTATCGTCAGTACCGGTGGGCTGACCGTTACTGATGATAGCTTTGGCGGATACAGCCCTACAATTCAGTTCATTGGTGCTACGTTTATGTTGCTCGGTGCGCTTTCGTTTGGCCAGATCTATCTTGGCGGGACGGGGCGTTGGAAGCAACTCGTTCAACAAAGCGACTTGCGAGCGATCATTTTCTGGATGCTTGGCTTGTCGGCGGTTTTTCTGGTCCAAGCTTCGCTGAATGCGGACGAAAGCGGTCGTGATTCCGTATTCAACCTAATCTCCGCAATCTCGACGTGCGGTGTTAGCAGTGGCAAACTATCCGAGTTCGCTGTGACGTCTATCTGGCTACTCATCGTTGCCATGTTCATCGGCGGTTGTAGTGACAGTACGGCAGGCGGTATCAAGTTGAACCGAGCGTTTTGGATGCTGAAGTGTTTTATCCTGCAACTCAACATCAACCTTTCGCTCGTCGATCCGTCGAAGCGTCCGACTTGGAATGGCAAGGAACTTGATCGCGATGAAGCTGACCAACGGACCGGTCGAGTTCTTGTTATCCTATTCGTGTTTGCCGTGTCGTTGGCACTCGGTTTTTTAGCGCTTCGGATCTGCTATGATAAGGACATCACGAGTGACCGAGTTCTGTTCCAGGCAACCAGTGCAATTGGTGCGGTGGGCTTGAGTATGGAACTATCGGGCCCCGATCGACCGACGTTGGCAAAGGTTGTCGAGATTGTCCTGATGATCGCTGGCCGATTGGAGGTTATGGCTTTGTTTCTAATGGTGCCGGTCGCTTTGGGATTTGTCAATCGAGATGCGACGCCAGACGAGACGACGGACCGAGCGACCAACGAAGAAATCCCAGGCCAATAAGAGGGCGAAACGCTTGGAACGTACGATGACCAACCGTTGAAGCTACCTATCAATCCAAGTCGGATTGGGTCCATCCACCATCGACGTTTCGCCAGGTTTTGCCCGTCGGGTTTTTGTCTTTGAGCAACTCCGGTAATCGATTGCCGCGAATGTTGTCGAACGAGGTCAATTTGGCAAACCGAACAAGCGATGCGGGTACACCGACGGCAGTAAAACCGGGATGTCCGGTTGCTGGATAGGGACCGCCGTGGTTCATCGCAGGGCTAACGGCTACGCCGGTCGGCATCTTATCGTTGAGCAAACGACCAACCTTTGGTTTTAGCTCAAACTCGATCGCTTCATAGGATTGCTGGTCCACATCGCCCGATGCGGTATAGATTGAACCGGTTAAATTGCCCTCCAAATGCCGAATGACTTTCGCCAGCTCATCCAAATCATCAGCAACGATCATCAGCGTCGCATTGCCGAATGCCTCGGTTTGGTAACCTTCAGGATCCTTCAAAAAGTCGGCACCATCGGCGCGAAGCAACGTGTTTGCATAAGCACATCGATCGGTTGCCGGTTCGCCCCCGCCAGTAACCAAAGTCGCTCCGATCTCGCAAAGCGTTTTGACACTTGCGGACAAACTATTCGCTACCGCAGGCGACAAGAGCGTTGCGCTTCCGGCCGCCTCGAATCGTTCTTTGACCGCTTCGATGAAATCTTCTGACTCATCGCAATCGATCAACAACACCATTCCGGGGTTGGTACAGAATTGTCCGGTTCCCATCAGCACGCTGCCGACAAATTCCTCGGCCAATGCTGGACCTCGTTCTTTCAGTGCCGCCGGTGTGATCGCGACAGGATTAACACTCGAAAGTTCCAAATAAATCTGCTTGCCTGCATTTTCAGCAGCGGCCTTCAGTTTAAGTCCCGCTGATCGGCTACCGGTGTATCCGGTTGCACTGAGACGCGGGTCGGCAACTAGTCGTTCACCATCTGCATGGGACGTTCGGTAGATCAATTGAACGGTGGCAAGCGGAAGCCCCGATGCTTTGAGTGCTTCCAGAGCAATTTCAGCGAACAAACGGGTGGTTTCCGGATGAGAGCTATTGGCTTTCCCGATGACCGGATTCCCCGCCGCGATCGCTGCTGCGAAATCGCCTCCCGAAACGCTGCCAAATGCAAATGGGAAATTGTTCGGACCGAACACGCACACCGGACCGAGCGATTCAAAACAGGATCGAATTCCTGCCTTCGTATCAATCGTCGCCATCGCCCAATCACCGCTTTCACACGCTGCGGCAGCAGCTCGTAATTGGTTGCTCGTTCGCGGCAATTCGACATCCGCCAAGCGTGGGGATTTGGCCAATCCGGTTTCTGCGAATGCCGCTTCCACCAGCAAATCTTTTGCTGCGTCGATTCGATCGGCATAGACGTTTAGGAATTCTGCGATTTTTCCGCAAGGCAATTTCCGCAGCTGAATCGCCGCTGCGGCGGCAGCATCGAGAGCCGCATCGCAGTCCGACCAATGACTGATCGGAAACGTTTTATCGAGCAACGCATTCTTATTCGGGTCCGTTGCTTGAAACGTATCGCTGTGATCCGAGGAACGCCACTCGCCGGCAATCAATACGGGTTGAATTGTCGAAGATGTCATGTTTGTTATCTCGTTAAAGTGTTGTTGAGCAAGTCGATTACGAAACGTCAGAATGGCTCGCGATCAAGTTGATGTCCGGAACCAATTGGAAACGGACAATGCCGCCGACAATGGTGTGGGTCACCCGCGCTTTCAAATCATGCCCATCGAGCGGACTACTGATGCAATGGGATCGGAACAGCGACGCATCAACCGTCCACGGCTGGTCAGGATCGATGATCACAATGTCGGCAGCCGAACCGACCGACAACGTCCCTGCCGGCAACGAAGCAATTCGTGCCGGTGCGCACGACAGCCGATCGATTGCCGTCGACCAATCGATAACGTTTTCATCGACCATGAATGTGGCCACCGTCGAAAGCGTCGTTTCGAGCGATGCGGCCCCGAAGGGAGCCATATTCAAATCATTCATCTTCTTTTCACGGCTTCGCGGCATGTGTCCGCTTTGAATGGCGTCGATGGTGCCATCGGCAACCGCCTCTTTGAGCGTTTGCACGTGACGAGGACTTCGCAGCGGTGGGTGGACCTTGAATCGCGAATCGAATGATTCGAGCATGCGATCGTTCAAGCATAGATTGTGAGGGCAAACCGATGCCGTAACTTTGATGTCGCGTGATTTGACGCGACGAATCATATCGACTGCACCCATGGTACTAACCGGGCCGACATGCAACCGACCATCGGTCGCTTCGGCCAACCGCACGTCTCGGGCAACCGCCAAATCTTCCGCCTCGGTCGGTAACCCCTTCAATCCGAGTACCAACGATACTTGGCCATCGTGCATCACTCCGCTTTCCGCCAAATCGGGGACTTCCGGCCGATCGATGATCAATAGCTTTAACATTCGGCAATAATCAAGGGACCGTTTTAAGAGTGCGTCATTGACCATTGGTTTGGGAGCATCGCTGATTGCAACGGCACCGGCACCAGCGATCAAGCGAAGTTCCGCCATTTGGTCGCCTTCCTGGTTGCGGCTTAAACACCCGATGACATAAAAACGTACGCCGTTCGCCAAAGCCGCTTTCTGGCGAACGTACTCCACAGCGCCCGGTGAATCGACCACAGGCGTGGTACTGGCATTGCACAAAATCGAAGTATAACCGCCCGCCAACGCAGCATCGCTGGCCGATTGAATCGTCTCGTCTTCCTCAAAACCAGGCTCGCGAATCTCGACCCCCAGATCGACTAACCCCGGTGCAACGATGTGTCCTGATGCGTCGATCGAGGGACAACCAGCTGGGATCATGGAATCCTCCGGATCGATCGCAGCGACAACGCCATCGCGAACGAACAGGCGAGCTTGACGATCAATCCCTTGGCTTGGATCGATCAAACGGCCGTTTTCTATCAACAGGTCAGACATGCTAAGACCAAGGCCTTTCAGTGTGGATGGGATTTTCGTTGCAGCGAGAGGTTTGTCCGGCAGCGGCTTGTCGATCCGATGCGCCGGCTAGTAACCAAAGTGCAGCCATTCGGACCGCGATGCCGTTGGTCACTTGTTCCAGAATGACGGATTGAGGACCATCGGCGACCTCGGGCGTGATCTCGACGCCTCGATTGATCGGTCCTGGAGCCATGATCAAAATGTTGTCTTTCGCTCTCCGCATCCGTTCGGCAGTCATCGCATAGAGAGCAGCGTATTCATGAACACTTGGGAAATAGCGAGCTTGTTGTCGTTCAAACTGAATCCTCAACAAATTCAGTACATCACAGCGGGGCAGGATTTCGTCCAGACTATGGGCGACCTCGAAGCCGACTTCCCCCCAGCGAGGACTAACGAGCGTCGGGGGACCGCAAACGATGACGTGAGCACCCAACTTACTCAATCCCCAAAGATTACTACGGGCGGTCCGGCTATGGGCGATATCACCAACCATAGCAACCGTCAGCCCGTCGAGACGCCCACGATGTTGGCGAATCGTCAACATGTCGAGCAATCCTTGCGTCGGATGCTCGTGAGCACCATCGCCTGCGTTGAGGACACTGCACTCAAGTTCTCGCGACAACAAGTGAGGAGTCCCAGGCGTGTTGTGGCGAGTGACGACCCAATCGACACCCATCGCTTGGATCGTTTTGGCTGTATCGACAAACGTTTCGCCTTTGGAAACACTGCTGCCAGCGCTACTGAATTCAAGCGTATCGGCCCCAAGTCGTTTGGCTGCTAAAGAAAAACTCGACCGCGTCCGCGTGCTGTTCTCGAAAAACAAATTCGCACACGTTTTCCCTTCCAATAGAGACAGCTTTTTGCGGCCACCCTCGGTTCGATCCTTCATCAATTGGGCGGTATCGAGCAGGATTTGGATCTCGTAAGGCTCGAGACATTGAAGTTCCAGCAAGTCGCGGCGATGCCAATCGGCAGGAAAGGGAAAGTCGCAGGTACCCGTATTAGGCATCTTCTTTGATCTTCTTTCGTGGTGTAAAGGTTACCCTAGCATCTCGAATGGTTACGTTACGAAATCTGATACGTTTTTGCGAGCACCCCCCAAACTGTTTTTCGCAGAGACAGAGAGATAGAACGTGGTCTGTTTGGCCAAAATCATTGAAGGAAACAGGCGGATTGAGCCGAAAAGATTGATTCGCAGGAACTAGCAGGCATTGGATCTTATTGATAAACGATTCAATTCGATCGGCCGCACGCCGGATTTTTTTAGGTGGATTCGATCCATCTGGCGAAAAGAGTTGAAAAACGCGAAAATTCGCGGTCACTTCCCTTTGACACCGCAACCAGTTTGCGTAAACTTTGGCCGTGACAAACGAATCGGAAACCCGAAACCCGATTCGAGGCAAACTGCCACAGTAGCACTGCCACAGTAGCACTGCCACCGTAAGCTTGTCTTCGAGACATCGGTCACAGGGTAATTCGGGCGTATAGCTCAGTTGGTTAGAGCGCGTCGCTGATAACGACGAGGTCCCAGATTCGAGTTCTGGTACGCCCACTTGCGGAAGTTTGAAAAAAGAAGACTGACGGGTGAAATAGACCGATTGACATTTCACCCGTCATTCTTCAAACTTCCCACTTCTTCGGGGGTATAGCTCAGTTGGGAGAGCGCCTGCTTTGCACGCAGGAGGCCGTCGGTTCAAGTCCGTCTACCTCCACTTTTTAAACCCGTAAAACACGTCGGAAACGTCATTTCCACTGTGTTTTGCGGGTTTTTCTTTGCGCATTGCGGAAGTTTGCGTGTTCCTTGCTGCGCCGGATTCTGCGCCACTTTTCGTCGTTTCCGAGTTCAACTGCGCCGGATTCTGCGCCACCATAGCGAAGTCTTCCTCGGTCACCCCTAGCGAAGCGAAAGCGTTTCTGACGGGGTACGAACCCAAAGCGACAAATCCCGATCGATCACGCCGGTAATCTTCGCGGTCAAAAGCTGTTCAACCCGAACCTTGATTGAACTCGCGTACTCCTTTGACATTTTGCCCAGTCGATTCGCCGGACGATTCCCCTGAGGATCTACGAACAAAATGCGTTTGCATCGACCAGGGTCATTTGAAACAGAAGCCATCTATTAAACTCCCAACGGTTGCCCATGACAAAAACCACTACGGCGTACCCTGCATGCGACAACGGGCTGGGGTGTACTGCCCCTTGGGTATCGTCGTGAGAAAAGCCAGACCAAATGTTTTTCGAATATTCTTTGACAGTATTTCTTGACTATCTGCGTAACTGACACATGTTTCATGAGGGCGTGAGTTTTTTTGCGTCCTGCACAGGACATCGGCATACCAATTCAATCTCACCGCACGTGCGACTCTGAACAGGTCTTCCGAAAATGGCAAACCGGTCGTGAGGCCGGGACGCAAAGCAACGGATCTCGTAGAGATGGCCGTGCCGCCGAAGAAGCTTTTCCTTTAACGGGCAAGATTTGATCACTGGCAGTTTTTGCTTTCCAGGATCAATTGCCGGAGAGTCTCATGTATTCACCACGTATCCTAGTTGCGGATGATAGCCGAACCGTTCGGACAGTCGTTCATCGAATCCTTTGCGCTGCAAACTTCGATGTGATACTGGCATGCGATGGTTGCGAAGCGGTCAAACTGGCTCGGTGCGAGCGTCCTAATCTTGTCATTCTTGACATTCAGATGCCGGAAATGGACGGCTACGAGGCATGCGAGCAGATCCTGGCATTGGAGAATCGGCACGAAGATCTGCCGATCATCTTCCTGACGAAAAATGACGCCAGGCATCTTTGCGCACTCGGAAACGATTTGGGCGCCTACCTTCAAAAGCCTGTGTGTGAAGAAACTCTTACTGCGACAGTTCGATCACTACTCAGTCGCCAATCGCTCGCACAATCCTGCTAAGGAGACGCAACGTTGACTTACGAAAGCAACAGTGATTCGCGAGAAAGCGATACCCAAACCAGAGAGGAGCCATCGCTCACACCCATCTTAGACGCGAAGACCTTTCGTCAATGGAAATCAGAAATTAGTAGGTTCCGCACGCAAACTCAGAACCGGTTGGAACTGTTATCAAAGATGCTTTCTGAACATCATATTTGCCAAAACAAGATCACAGAAGAAGCGGTCAAGACTAGCAGTTACAGTCCGTGCGAGGCCACTGTTGCGACGATGAAACCGTCCAGCAATCAAATGCAAAACTCACCTACGTGCATCGAATCAGAGATCGCAACGATTCAACCAAAAACTTACGATCAACCGGATGAAAACATTGACATGTTCGATCGACTTAACGCCATCAAAAATCGATTGGCGAAGCAAATTGAAAATGCGTCTTAAGAAAACGCATCTTAAGAAAACGCATTGTTTGCGAAATCCTCTAAGCCAATGAATCCAAACGAAACACAAACGAACTCGACTCTGATGCCGAAATCTGTTGCTCCTGCATCAAACAAGCATTGCGTTTTTGGTAGCGGCACCTCGTGGTTTTCCGTGCCAGCGGTTTGCGTTCGCGAAATCGTATTGTTGCCAAATCTAGTCCGCGTACCCTCGTGTCACGCTTCACTCGCAGGCATTTGTCATTTGCGCAGCGAGTTTATTCCGGTCATCTCGGTAAATGCTTTGTTAGGTTTTGAAAGTAGGTCCAAATTGCATCCGCACGACAAACTGATTGTCATTCGCGGAACGGGCAGCCAGACTACGGGTAGCTGGGCTATTCAAACGACTGACGAGGCCTCGCTTGAGTCTCTCGAAGCACTGGGCACTGCCGATGGTCGTACGGACGACACTTCGACATCTTTGGTGATCGGAACTGCAATGTTTCGCGAGGCAGTCGTGCGTGTTCTTGATCCGACAACACTATACCGTCAAGTGCGTCGCGTATTGGAGGACTTATGGAATGCTACTAATCTGGCGTTCGATCACACGCCCTGTGAGCATTCATCTCGTCCGCAATCGGGGAGCCAGTTTTGAAGATAAATACATTGTTCTTCGCGACACACTTAGTCGCCAGCGTCACGATTGCGAGCTGTTTTGTTGCGGCTTCCCGATCGGGATCCTCGCTGTTCATGTCGGCTGCCAGCATCTTCACGATCGCCACCGCCATGGCGTTGGCATGGTACACATCGTCGCGTGTGCGAGCGGGTCTGACAGTTTTAGAATCAGCCATTTCCCATGACGTGCATTCCCCTGCGTTGAATACGGGCTTTGCGGAGTTTGACGACGCGGCAATACGACTTGGAATGAATGCAGCACGCTGGGAGAGCATTTCGGCAGACACGCGACAACAGTCTAGCGATTTTATCTCCTTGATGAAGGCTCTCAATCGGCGTGATCCGGGGGGTGAACCGTCCAGCGTGCAAATCCGAGAATTGCTCGCTGGACTGGGGAATACTCTGTACACGCACCTGAAAGAGTATGATCGGACGACTGTCGAGGTTCAGGAATCTGGACAAACGATCGCCGACGGTGCAGAAGCTCAAGCCCACGTGGTTTCCCGAACAACCGCTTGCGTCGAACAATTGGCATCGGCGATCGACTCTGTTTCTGCAAACATTGTCGCTGCAAGAAACGCAGTTCAGAGTAATCATGAATCTGCGTCCGCAGCACTAGGCCTTGTTGGAGAGCTGAATGAGAGCATGTCACGAGTGCGCAACGTTTCTCAGTCGTGCGAGAAAAAATTACGAGGTCTGTGTGATCCTTCGCAGCAGATCAGCGCGATTGTTGCGACCATTAGCGACATTGCGGCGAAAACAAACTTGCTGGCCTTAAACGCCTCAATCGAATCGATTCGAGCAGGTGAGCATGGTAGCGGATTTGCAATCGTTGCAGAAGAAGTCCGGCAACTTGCAGAACAAGCAACGGATGCGACTCGAGAAATCACGAGCCTAATCGAGTCAATGCAAGTGGTAACGCAAGAGTCGATTCGTGGTGTCGAACTTGAACGAGAAGAAGTCGAGTCGGCTACTGATCGAGCCAACGCGGTCAAAGCGGCATTGCAATCGATTTACGATGTATTCGAACGCGATAGCGCGCAACTCATTGAAATCGCGAAGTCGTCTGGCCAGCAATTGGAATTGACACATGACATCGTCTTGGCCATTGAGCGAATCTCGAAAATCGCAAAGACAAATCGTGGCGAAGCTGAGAAAATCGGCTGGACGATGAACTCGCTTTCCAAAGCAAATCCACAGATCAGTAGTGCGATTGATCGATTGCGAGGTTGCGCAGCTGACCGACAAGGCCAACGCGAGCAGAAGTCTAATCAATCATCATCCGTCGCGCCGGTTGTCACGCCGCCTTCAAATTCTATTCTGACCCCAATCGGTTGACATTCGCCATGGTGAATACAAACACCAATCTTAGCCCCATGGCTGAGCAAGATACACGGCTCTCGATGGATGAATCGCATGAGCTGCTGAGCGAAGTGCGCCGAGCCACCAAGAATACGTTTCAAGATAGCTTGAGTACTTTCGCCACATTGGCGTGCCAAGTTCTGCAACTAAATGATCGCTTGTGTAGCAACGCCGCCCAAGATGAGGATATTAAGCCGTTCATCGCCGACAGCCTGATGGAAATCCAGTGTGTCATGGAATCGGAATCACCTGGTTCAGAACGTATCGAGTCGCTTCGAGCGGAGGCTTTAAACCGATGGGGAAATCAACTGGGACCTGATCAAGAGTGCCTAGACGAATTCGACTCGCTTGGTAACGATCGTTGGGATTTTCCTCACGATGATGAGCTCGACTCAAACGAGGTCCCCGAGAGCGATATCGTTGCACCGAGTGCCGCAGAGATCAGCTCAATGCTCGATTCGCTAGGGCACAGCAGCACTCCGAAAGAGCAGCATGCCGAAACAGTAGCGGCGTCTAGCCCTGGAGCGATTCCCAGACACCAATCCATGCCGACATTCGTGCAACCGCTTGAGCAACAACCTGTATGCAAGCCCGTGTCATCCAAGGTGACAATTTCGTCACTCGATCCCGAGCTGAAAGAAGCGTTCTTGGAAGATGCAACAAGTTGCATCAGCTCGATGGAAGCAGCACTACTTCGATTAGAGTCCGAACCTGACAACAAGGAATCGCGGAATCAAATCTGTCGAGAACTTCATACATTGAAGGGTGCCTCGGCTAGCGTCGCATTGACCGAATTAGCGTAAGCGTTCTATCTACCCATGTTGACGAGGATGTTAGCGTGGTGAGTTTCTATCGACTGTCCGCTTTCCGGAGAAACTCAGATGAAACGTGTTCCCCATTCAATCGCTGCCGAGCAGTGGCGTGATCGCCTCGAAAAGTTCAAAGATTCAGGACTGACAATCGAGCGGTTTTGTCAGTCCGAGGGTGTCAGTGCTGGCTCGTTCTATCGCTGGCGAAAACGCATCGTCTCTCAAGAAGAGTGCGGCAAGAGCGGCTTTGCTCGAGCATTGATAACACAGCCCAGTCAAGCGGCAGAAGATGTGTCCACGCCTTCGGTCCGCATCGAACTGCCTGGCGGTGCTAACGTCTACGTCGAAGCAGTCAATGGCGATGAGATCCTTCGTCAAAGCATCGCCGCCGTTGTCGATGCGACTCGTCCGGAGATCAACGAATGATTTCAGTCAACACCAACACTCGCATCTTCATTCATACTCAGCCCACCGATATGCGAAAGAGTTTCAATGGTCTTTCGGGCTTGGTGAAGATTCACTTTGATATCGAACTGCTTTCAGGGCACTTGTTCGTCTTCTTCAATCGAAAAAGAGACTTCGTGAAAATCTTATGTTGGGACCAAGATGGCCTCGCTCTTTGGGCGAAGCGGCTTGAAAGCGGAACGTTCGAACACTTCAATCGTGATGCAGAGGGCGACTTTGAAATCGACCATGCTGAGCTAATGATGATGCTTCGTGGGATCGAGATGACAAACATGCGAAGGAGAAAACGTTACTGCATCGACAACGGTCGAGCCGCTTAACGTTCAACGCGAATGAAACTGAAAAATTGCAAACGCAAGGCTCCTATAAGCCTTGCGTTTTTTCATGGTTCTGCAATAACAAACGAATGGATTCAGCCGAGCACCCTAACGACTTGCAAAGCGTTTTGAGGATGAACGCGGAACTCGTCGATGTCGTCAACCAACTTCAGAAAGACAACCTCAACCTGCGTGAAGAGCTTGAACTGTATCGTCGAAAGTTGTTTGGCCGAAGCAGTGAACGTCATATCGATGATCCATCACAACTACGACTTTTCGATCAAGGTCTCGCACCGGTCGAAGCGGACGAAGAGCCAGAGGACGATGGCAAGCCAAAGGGTGGTCGCCGCAGCCGCAAGAAGAAGTCCGAAAAGATCCCCGCTCACCTTCCCCGAGAAGTCGTTGACGCTGATGTGGATCCGAGCAAACGAATGTGTCCATGCTGTGGCGATGAAATGCCGATCATTGCTACGGATATCATCGAACGACTCGACATGATTCCAGCCAAGATGTTTGTGATCGAAATTCGTCGACCCAAGCGAGCATGTGGTAAGTGCAAAGACACTGTCGTGCAAACGCCTGCTGGTGAAGAACCCGGTGGTCCAACGACACCGATTGCTGGTAGCGACTACGGGTTTGGCATTTACACTCAGTTGATCGTCAGCAAGTTCGCTGACCACATGCCGCTTTATCGCTGCGAAGACTTGTTCGCCCGTAGCGGCTTACTGATCCCGCGAAATACACAAGTGACGATGCTGGCAAACATCGCCGGACTGATTGCTCCGTTGCTCGGGTTGATGAGCGATCGCGTGCGTCGTGGTTGTGTGCTTGGAGTGGATGACACGAGTGTTCGGATGCAAGACGCGAGCCTACCGGGGAAAATGCGAACCGCTCGTTTCTGGCTCTACCGAGGGCAAGAAGACGATCCCTATAACGTGTTTGCGTTCCACGAGAGTCGTAGTCGCGATGGGCCGGCATCGTTCCTGGAGAGTTTTACCGGGCATGCTTGCGTCGATGCCTATGGGGTTCACGAAGGTGTTTACCTGGGTAGCGACGGACGCATTCGAGCGTCATGCTGTAACGCTCATGGACGGCGAAAGTTTGTCGAAGCGAAACCGAATGATGCGGTCGCTGCTGCGCAGGCTTTATCGTTCTATCGTGGCCTCTACGACATCGAAGATCGTGTGCGTGATGCTTCGGCTGAGGAGCGGTTGGCAGTTCGCCAAAGTGACTCGCTGCCAATCGCGTTGGAATTTCGTGCTTGGCTCTGCGACAAGAACGATGACCCGACCGTGCTTCCTAAAAGCTCGCTATCCAAGGCGGTGCGTTATGTGCTGAACCAGTGGGATGAAATGATGGCGTTCTTGTCAAACGGTAATTTGCCGATTGACAATAACGCTACCGAGAACGAACTGCGGCGATTAACGATCGGACGTAAGAACTGGCTGTTCGTCGGCAGTGCGGACGGTGGCCGAGTGGCCGCGTCGATGTACACGCTGGTGTCATCGGCA
>JGI12048J13642_11492258_pt1 | contig 16494 bp, 14 predicted proteins | sample ElkSlonscriptome_16_FD_13642 | JGI IMG/M metagenome (IMG submission 13642)
TCACTGTCTTGCAAGTACATCACTGTCTTGCGAGTACATCACTGTTTTGTAAGACGGTCTTGTAAGTACGCCACTGTTTTGTGGATAAGTACGTCACTGTCGCCCCCGAACCCCACTCGCTCCTGAGGAGGGTCTATGGCAAAAGCCACTGAACTAGCGCCTGATGCCCAACGGCAAAAAGCGCTAGATAATACGCTTTTACAGATCGAAAAGCAATTTGGTAAAGGTGCGATCATGCGCCTTGGTGAAGAAAAATTCTCGTTTAGCCAAGGGGTGATTCCGACCGGGTCGATGTCGATTGACTTGGCACTTGGCGTCGGTGGTGTCCCTCGAGGGCGCATCATTGAAGTGTATGGCCCAGAATCGGGCGGCAAGACGACGATGGCGTTGCATATCGTGGCAGAAGCGCAAAAAGCCGGTGGCGTTGCGGCGTTTATTGATGCTGAACACGCCCTCGATCCAAGTTATGCTCGAGCTTTGGGTGTTGACACCGATAACTTGCTGGTGTCACAACCGGATACTGGCGAGCAAGCTTTAGAAATCACCGAACTCTTGGTGCGTTCAGGTGCCGTTGACGTGATTGTAGTGGATTCGGTCGCGGCGTTGGTGCCTAGAGCCGAAATCGAAGGTGATATGGGTGATAGTCATGTGGGTTTGCAAGCGCGCTTAATGAGCCAAGCTTTGCGCAAACTGGCAGGTATTTTGTCCAAAAGCCACACGACAGCCATTTTTATTAACCAGATTCGGGAAAAAATTGGCGTTATGTACGGTAATCCCGAAACCACCCCCGGCGGGCGAGCGCTCAAGTTTTACAGCTCAGTGCGCTTAGAAGTGCGCCGCAAAGGTGATGTAAAATCTGGTGCGGACAAAGTGGGCAACCGTACCCGCATCAAGGTCACCAAAAACAAAGTCGCGCCGCCTTTTCGCGAAGCCGAAGTTGACATTATGTTCGGGCGAGGTATCGACAAACTCGGTGACCTCATCAATATCGCGAGCGACTTAGACATCCTGCAAAAGTCGGGGTCTTTTTATAAGTACAACGGTGACACCCTCGGTCAGGGTAAAGAAAAAACCAGCCAGTATCTTGTAGAACATCCTGAACTTGAAAGTGAATTGCGCATAGCAGTCATTGCAGCCATCACGGGTAAGCCTGTGTCTGCGCTTGCAGATGATGCAACCGATGCAACCGCCGGTGACGCAACATACGCAGGTAACGAAGCAGATGACGAAGACGAGCGTGATGATGAATGAACGCCCTGTTTTTGTTTTTGGGAATTCTCTTGGGGGGCATTGCCGGGGGAATCATCGGGTTTGTGTGGCGGCAACAACGCGACAAACCCATCCTTGCCCAAGCTGAACTAGACGCCAAAGAGGTGCGCGCTCGAGCGGAAGAAGACGCCGAGCGCACCCGCAAACGGGCTGAGAGTGAACGCCGCGAACTGATTGAACGGGAAACCCGCCGTTTACAAGAAGACGCCAAGCGGTCGCAACGGGCGTTTGAAGAAGATGTAGCGCGCACCAAAGCCAACCTCGAGCAAGATTACACGCGCTTGCGCGAAGAAGTAGCCCGCGAACGGCAAGAACTGCGCCGCGACCGCGAAAAACTGGATTCTTTTGAAGAGCGCCTCACCCGGCGCGGCGAACAACAAGACGCCCGTGCGCTCAAGCTCGATGATCAAGAAGAACAACTTGATCACAAAGAACAAGCCCTACGCGAACAAGAAGCCTTGTTAGAGCAAAAACACCAAGACGCCGACGCCAAGCTTTATGAAGTTGCTCAACTCAGTAAAGACCAAGCCACCAACATCATCTTTGAGCAACTCAACCAAGCCCTAGAACGCGAAAAAGCGGTGCGCATTCGGGCGGCTATTGACAAAGCCGACGCCGAAGCCAAACGCAAAGCCACGGATATTCTCGCGCAAGCGGTGCAGCGTAACGCCAGCGAGATTTCTGCAGCGGTAAGTGTGTCGGTCGTGCCCATTCCTAGTGACAACATGAAAGGGCGCATTATTGGCCGCGAAGGGCGCAACATCCGGGCGTTTGAAGCTTTAACAGGCGTTGATTTGATTATTGACGACACCCCCGAAGCAGTCTTGCTATCGTCGTTTAATCCCATTCGCCGTGAGGTTGCCCAAATTGCCTTAACTGAATTGGTGCGCGATGGTCGCATTCATCCGAGCCGCATCGAAGAAATGGTGCAAAAAGCCCAACAAGACATGCAAGCCTACATCCGCGAAAAAGGCGAAGAAGCCGCCCTAGAAGCCAATGTCGTCGGTCTCAAACCGGGTTTACTGCAGCTTTTGGGTCGGATGCACTTTCGCACGTCGTTTGGTCAAAACGTCCTCAAACACTCAGTCCAAGTCGCTCACTTAACCGGGATTATTGCCGCTGAGTTGGGCTTGGACGCCACTATGGCACGCCGCGCTGGCTTACTGCACGATATTGGCAAATCCATTGACCGAGAAATCGAAGGCACGCACACCGAGATTGGGGCAACTTTGGCCAAGCGTTTTGGTGAGGTCAGTGAAGTCATTGACGCTATTGCCAATCACCACGATTTGGACTTAGCACAAACGCTGTTTCCTATTATTGTTTCAGCCGCCGATGCCATCAGTGCAGCCCGTCCGGGGGCTAGGCGCGAGAGCTTAGAAACCTACATCAAACGCCTCGAGGGACTTGAGTTAATCGCCTCGAGCTTTCCTGGGGTCGAAAAGTCCTATGCCATTCAAGCAGGCCGCGAACTGCGGGTGATCGTCGAACCCGAACAAGTTAATGACGCTACGGCTGTTTTGCTTGCCCGCGATGTAGCCAACCGCATCGAACAAGACATGGAATATCCCGGGCAGGTGCAGGTGACGGTCGTACGGGAATCTCGAGCCGTCGAGTACGCTCGTTAATTATCCATCACAGGATGCAACAGGGGATGTCTGGTACGTCCCTTGTTTTTTGGTTTAGAATGATTTTCAACATTGTAGCCGCGCTTGTTGTTTGCTCGAGCGCCATTCAAGCGTGTCACGTTTGTTAGCCGGAGTGAACGTTAGAATAGTGCTCAACGCAACATGTTCGCCGTCAACCTTTCACCCTTTGCTCGTAATCACGTAAAGGAGTACGATGCCAGACTTAACCGCCAAAAATTCATTTAACGCCCGTGAAACCCTGCAAGTAGGATCAAACAAAGCCTATTACTACCGCTTAGCTGCGCTTGAAGAAGCCGACTTGGGTGAGATGGCCAAGTTGCCGTTTTCAATCAAGGTGCTGCTCGAGTCCTTACTTCGCAACGAAAATGGCTACGACGTCAGCGACCAAGACATCAAAAACTTGGCTGCCTACAACGCCAAAAACGTCGCCGCCGACGAGCTTCCTTTTAAGCCTGCTAGGGTCGTTTTACAAGACTTTACGGGCGTACCTGCTGTCGTGGACTTAGCAGCCTTGCGCAGCGCCATGGAGCGCATGGGTGGTGATCCCAACCGCATTAACCCGCAGATTCCCGTTGACTTGGTCATTGATCACAGTGTGCAAGTTGACGAATACGCTAACCCTTTGGCGCTTACTAAAAACGCGGAAATTGAATTTATCAGAAACCGCGAACGCTACGAGTTTTTGCGTTGGGGACAAGCCGCTTTTGAGAACTTTAGCGTGGTGCCGCCCGCGAGTGGCATTGTGCACCAAGTGAACCTCGAGTACCTCGCTAAGGGCGTGCAACATCAACCGCACGAAGGTGATGAAGGTACGCTCGAAGTGCTTTACCCCGACTCGTTGGTGGGAACAGATAGCCACACCACCATGATCAACGGCCTCGGTGTGGTTGGTTGGGGCGTCGGCGGCATCGAAGCCGAAGCGGTCATGCTCGGCCAGCCCATTTACATGCTCACCCCCGAAGTGATCGGTTTCAAGGTCACAGGCAAACTGCAAGAAGGCGTCACCGCTACTGACTTGGTGTTAGTCGTCACCCAGATGCTGCGCGAAAAAGGCGTGGTCGGCAAGTTTGTGGAGTTCTACGGCGCAGGGCTTTCCAGCATGACGGTTCCCGATAGAGCCACCATTGCCAACATGGCACCCGAATACGGCGCAACCATGGGCTTTTTCCCGGTTGACGCTGAAACCCTGCGCTACTTGCGGCAAACCGGGCGCTTAGATGATGAAGTGGAAGCCGTTGAGGTGTATAGCAAAGCCCAAGGTTTGTTCCGTACCGACGACACTCCCGACCCAGAATTTGCTGATACCCTCACCCTTGATCTGTCAACGGTAGAACCAAGTTTGGCTGGCCCCAAGCGTCCGCAAGACCGCATTTTGCTTTCAGGCATGCAAAAAACGTGGCAAGCGGATCTACAAAAGCCTTTTGACCAGCGCGGATTTAACTTATCCGATGACGAACTGGGCAAGACGGGGTCGCTCGAGGTAGCTGGTGACACCATCCAGCTCAAACACGGTGATGTGGTTATCGCCGCTATTACCAGTTGTACCAATACCTCTAACCCCTCGGTGATGCTCGCTGCGGGTATGGTTGCCAAAAAAGCTGTGGAAATGGGCTTGGACGTTAAACCTTATGTCAAAACCAGCTTAGCGCCCGGTTCTAAGGTAGTCACCGAATACCTCAACGAAGCTGGTCTCATGCCCTACTTAGAAGAACTGGGTTTCCACCTCGTGGGTTACGGTTGCACCACCTGCATCGGCAACAGTGGGCCGCTACCTGAACCTGTCGTTAAAGCCATTCAAGAAGGCGACTTGGTAGCTGCCAGTGTGCTTTCCGGCAACCGCAACTTCGAAGGCCGCATCAACCCGCACATCAAAGCCAACTACCTAGCCTCACCGCCCTTAGTAGTTGCTTACGCCATTGCCGGCACGGTTGATATTGACCTCACCAATGATCCCCTCGGTCAAGGTAAAGACGGCCAAGATGTGTACCTAAAAGATATCTGGCCGAGTGTCAAAGACATCACTGAGCAGTTCGAACGTGCCATGAACCCAGAAACGTTTAGGCGCATGTACGACGGTATCGAAGAATCCAACGAAGCTTGGAACGAGATTCCCGTCAAAGGTGGGGCGCTCTTTGAGTGGGAAGAAGACAGCACCTACATCCAAGAACCACCCTTTTTCATTGACATGAGTGTCGACCCCGAACCGATTGCGCCCATTAACGACGCCCGGGTAATGGTTAAAGTGGGCGACAGCGTGACGACCGATCACATCAGCCCAGCAGGTGCCATTGCTATGGACAGTCCAGCGGGTAAGTACTTGCGCGACAAAGGTGTTGAAGTGAAAGACTTTAACTCTTACGGTAGCCGTCGGGGCAATGACCGTGTGATGACAAGGGGTACCTTTGCCAACATCCGCCTCAAAAATCAAATGGCACCGGGTACCGAAGGCGGTTGGACGACCTATCTACCCGATGGTGACGTGACGACTATTTACGAAGCGTCTCTCAAGTACGCCGAAACTGATACCCCGACCATTGTGTTAGCCGGTATCGACTACGGCATGGGCAGCAGCCGCGACTGGGCAGCTAAGGGTACGTACCTACTCGGTATCGAAGCCGCCATTGCCAAGTCGTTTGAGCGCATCCACCGCAGTAATTTGATTGGCATGGGCGTGCTGCCGCTGCAATTTAAAGACGGTGAAGGTGCGGAAGAACTTGGGCTTACAGGCAACGAGCACTTCACCATTCACGTCGACGATGATGTTAAACCCAAACAGATGATTACCGTAGACGTCACGAAAGAAGACGGCAGCACCATGCAATTTGAAGCCATTTGCCGCTTAGACAGCCCGGTAGAAATCGACTACTACCGTAACGGCGGCATCTTGCATACCGTTTTGCGTTCCATTGCTCAAAGCGAAGCCAAAACCCAAGCCTAGTTCATCTTGATTAACACGGTTTAGTTAACAGGATTTAACCAATACTGGTCAGTTAATAAGGCGCATCCTTCGGGGTGCGCTTTTTTAGGTAATAACACGGATTTTAAGTAGTAGCACGGATGTCTTGAAACGCTTCTAGCACCGCGTTCATATCGGCCAGCACATAATCAGGCTGAATCCCCGAGGTGTCAATATCAGCTTTGGTAGATACGCCTGAAAGCACCAAAACACTCGTCAAACCGGCTCGCTGCGCCCCTAAGATGTCGGTTTCCAATCTGTCGCCGATCATGGCGGTATTGCTTGCGTCTGCACCAAGGCGTTCTAGGGCTTCTTGAAAGATAATCGGCTCAGGTTTGCCGACGACAGTGGGAGCAATGCCAGAAGCGGTTTCAATCAGTGCCATCACTGCGCCTGCGCCGGGAAGTTGTCCGCGTTCGCTAGGAAACGATGCGTCGGCGTTGGTAGCAATAAACGGCACGCCTGCGCGCACCAGTAACCCTGCCATGGCAACGAGTTCAAAATTAAGGTTGCGGGCGAGGCCACCTACGACAAAGTCAGCTGCCGTGCGTAAATCCTCAGGGTTATCGGTGGCGATGTGGCTAACAACTTCAGGGGAGATGGTATCAAAACCTGCTCGAGCCACTGCTTCAAACAAACCATCTTCTCCTACTACATAGGCCGTTTTTGCGTTTTGGTAATGGCGTTTGAGATAACTGCCCGTGGCATCTGCTGAGGTAAGGCATTGTTCGGGAGATAAGTCAATGTGCATATGCTCGAGCTTATCCTGCAACTGTGCTTGTGTCTTGGTAGAGTTATTTGACGCTAGTACCAGATTGATGCCAAGGGCTTGCAAATCAGCCAAACAGCGTCCAATGTCGGGCATAGGGCGGTTGCCGTGCCACAAGACGCCATCCATGTCGATAATGAGATTGCGAATATGCTGCATTTGGCTAGGATACCCCCTTTTGGGGGTGCGTTTTGGGTCGTGCTCAAAAGCATCCTCATCTTGAAATGCTTATACTGAATTCATGAGAGGCTTTTTTCAGTTTGCAATTGTCGCCGCGATCATTTTCTTTGGGGTAGGGGAATGGCGTGGCTGGAATGTTGGTGTCATGCCCCAAACGCCCTTGTTTTTGTACAAAACGGACTCGTCGCGTTCGACGGTGCGGCGTATTACGGGGTTTGCACCGGGGTTGGAATTTAACCTCAGCGGGCAACTCAGCCGCGGCAGTATGCGCATGGTGGTGACGTTTGAACGTCCGGACAGTGTGCAGACGGCTCGGAATGATTCAGTACCCCTCGAGCAAGTCTACGAAATCGAATTCTTCGCAGGCCAGCCTATTGTGGCGTCGGAATTTTTAGAACTCGGTACAGGTTTTTACCGCTTTAGGCTCTTTTTCAATGATGCTACGGGTCGAGTAAGTTTGAACTTGCCGACGAGTTACGAAGCAGGTTCGCAGTAACCCAACTTAGTAGGTTTGTGTAGTAAATGCACATTGCACGTAGCACGCTAGTTTGGTGGCTGGCATGAGGGTAAGTTAGGGTCATGTTGCTCGATTTGTCTATATTTGCTGATCCAACCACCCTAACTGATGATTTTGTGACGACGTTTGCTGACTTTGCAACAGCAGAAAAACATATCTCGCCTGACTTTGAACCTAGTGTGGCTGCTGCTAAGACCGCTTTAAACAACTACGATCCTAGGGGCTACGCCAAGTCCCGCAATCACCTCGAGGGCAACGTCTCGCGCTTAAACCCGTATATTACTTGGGGTGTGTTTACCTTGCCAGAAGTGCAACGGGCAGCCAAAGCCAAAGTGAGCGGCAAAGATTATCAGAAATTTGTTAACGAACTCGCTTGGAAAGCCTTTTTTCGGGAAGCGTTTATGGCACTAGGGGGGCGGGTGTATGACTCACTAGAACCTTACAAGTACCCTACTTCCAAACGCGACGAAATGCCTGCAGACCTAGAAAGTGGCACCACGGAACTTACCTGCATCAACAGCATCGTGCAGCAACTTAAAGAGACGGGGTATCTTCACAATCACCAGCGCATGTGGTTTGCTGCGTATCTGACGCATTTTGCCAATATCGAATGGTGGCACGGTGAAGCCCTTTTTTATCGCTATTTGCTCGATGGCGAACCGGGACCTAACGCCCTCAGTTGGCAGTGGGTGGCGTCTACCTTTGGCGGCAAGCCCTATTATTTCAACAGTGACAACATGCAAAAATATGGCCATGAACCTTGCCGGGGGGTGCTTTTTGATGATAGTTACGAAGCCCTCAACGACAAGGTGTTTTCTGGTTACGGCAAAGGTGGCTACGCCAAACGTCCCAAAGAACAACCACAAACGGACGGCTTACCGCTTCATCCGCGCTTGTTGCGTGAACCTGGTGAGAATCCTTTGGTGGTACTGCACGCCGAACGGCTGTCTGACAGTGCGGCAGTATTAGACGCGTGTCCTGATGCACCGGTGCTAGTGTGGCTCGATAGCGACCGTTTTCAAGACGAACAACCCAGTTGGATGCGTTTGCACTTTGCTTTGCACTTAGCTGCTGATGTGGTGCGCAATTTACAACAACAAGGCCGGGAGGCGGTGTTGAGTTTTTCGGGTGAGTTTGAAGATATCGTGCAAACAGCGGAACGTTTGGGTTGTAAGAGTATTGCCGCGCCTGATTCGTGGCACCCAGATACGTGGGAATACTTTGATGAACTCGATGAGGTGGTGCCTGTGTCGGTCGTAGAAGATGAACCCTTTGCCAAGGTGTCGGCTTCGCTTCGGTCGTTTAGTAGTTACTGGCGCAAAGCGGAAAAAGAAGCCATGAAACGGTAGTACGTGGACGCTCGAGCCACCCCCAAGTCTCTTTGTGTGAGTGATTATGTGAGTCAGCGGTTTAGTAGGCGCATTTTGTCGTTGATGGTATTGTTACTAGCTACTGCGTTTGCCCAAAGCTGGCAAGATGCTACCGACGGTGTTGTGACGGTTCGCACCGCAAGTGAGGCAGACAGGGCGTATTTGCCTGAGATATTTATCATTATTCAACAAGCAAGCCGTGACCTTGGAGGGTGGGGGTTGACGCTTGGTTCGCCCACCGTCATCATTCATCCAGACGTAGCAAGCTATCAAGTGGCGACGGGCATGCCTTGGTATGTGGCGGCAGTCGCAGATACTCACATGCACAGTATAGACATGCAGCGAGCGCGGGTACTTGCCGAGCGGGGCAGCCTCACGGCAACCTTGCGGCATGAACTGTTTCACTTGGCGCAACCTGCCAACCTAGAACGTTATGTGGCCGAAGGTTTGGCGATGCACTTTGCCCGTGAAAGCCCGCAAGCACCCTCGTGGCAAGGGCAACTCGAGCACCTCAACACCGTCCTTGCCCAGCCTGCTAGTCAGCGCGAATTGCAACAAGCCATGGCCAGAGCGCACGCTGAGGTTGCTGCATTACTGCGCCGTGAACCCGCAGCGGTATTATTAAGGCGCTACGATTAAGAAGGGATGAATCGCTCGAGTGGCAGCTCAGTTTGGTAAAACAGACTATGGCACTTTCTCCAGAAGCATTTGCAAAGGATTTGCTCGAGACCAATGGTGTGGGCATGACCCCTCCCTCGCAGCAAGACCCCAACCTGACATTGGCAACTGCGTATGACCTAGCGTTTACTGTCGCCGACAAGCAAGTGGCAGCAGGCGACGTCATCAAAGGGCGCAAAATCGGCATCAGCAACCCGGCTGCGTGGCAGACAATGGGACTAGCTAACGTGGTGTGGGGATATATGTTTGAGCGCACCATACACCCCATTCTCAACAATCACACCAAACTTCCCATCGGCGAGATGTTTGCCCCCAAAGCCGAGCTAGAACTGGTCTTTAAGCTCAAAGACCGTCCCTTGAGCGTGCGTGACCCGCTCGAGCTACTTGCGGCAGTGGAGTGGTTGGCAGTGGGTTTTGAAATTGTCGATTGCCCCTATCCGGATTGGCAATTTACCCCAGCGGACTTAGTGGCGACGTTTGGCTTTCATGCGGCGCTCGTCATTGGTGATTGCTTGGAACCGGATCCGCTTTTGCTCGAGCAACTCGCTGAGCAAATCGGTAATGTGCGTGCTCACTTGTCCAAAAATGGCGAACAAGCCGCTACAGGCAGCGCAGAAAACGTCGTCGGGCATCCCTTGCTCGCCCTAGCCCACTTGAGCGAAGTGATCAACGCCCACCCCGATGCGCCTATGCTCGCAGCCGGTGAAATCATCAGCACGGGCACCATGACTCCGCCTGAAGTAGTAGTGCCCGGTGATACCATCCAAGGGGCATTGAAGGGTATTGACCTGCCTGCGCTCACTGTGGAATTGGTCGCGTAACATGGCCACCTTAACCTCAGACCAACGCAGTGCGCTGCTAGCAGGCATTGCCGAAACGTTCACACAGCAGGTGCAAGACGTTCCTGAGCGGTTGCTCGAGCCTCACCTTGGTGACAAGTTCGGGGGCACGCAGTTGCAGCTTTCGCTAACGGATAACCTCAAAGACGTGATTCACTACGAATGGGTCGCTCGCAGTGATAGTTTGGATGTTGCTTTGGTGTTTGAAGCGGACGACCCAACAACCAACGACACCCACATGCACTATGTCTTAGAGCATCTCAGTCATCAATCGGCCACTGATGAAGCCCTTAGCGCAGAACCTTTAGGGCAAAAAGAGATCTACCGGCAATTGCGTTACCGTCTGCCGCTGCCTGCACTGGCTGACAGTGACGACGAAGGAATCAACGACACGGTGTTAAAGGCTTTAACCAATGAAGCCGTCGCCCGTATGTTGGCGCTTTTGCGGCTGACGCATGAAGCGGTTGAACACTGTTTGCAGGCGTCGTAGTTGAACACTGTCTGCAGGCGTCATAAAGGTAAATATGTTGAGTGTAAATGTTTACACCTAGGTTTTTGAACTTCAGTGTTTTGTGTCATTGGGTCGGTAGCTCGAGCCCTATTGGTGTTGTGAAGGTCGCTTGCTAGCAGGTACATTGAAGTGAGCCGCGTGCCTGCGGTATTCTAAGCGGCATTATCCACAACCAACCGAGCTTTGGCTCGTGCTGAATGCCGCGCACGCGTGTCGTGAGCTGCGGTGATTCTCGAGGGAGACTATGATGAAATACCGTCTCAACCGTTTTTTAGGCGCAGATGGCAAGTGTTTTGACGTGGCTATTGACCACGGTTTTTTTGGCGAATACGGTTTTCTTAAAGGCATCGAAAATATCGATCAGGCCATTGGCACTGTTGTTGATGCCGCACCGGACGCTGTGCAGTTAAGCATCGGCCAAGCGCGTTACTTACAACGCATTCCTGGCAAGCAAAAACCGGCTTTGGTACTGCGCACCGACATTGCCAACGTCTACGGTAAGCAATTACCTGAGTATCTGTTTAGTCGTTTGATTGAAGATACTTTAGAGCAAGCCCTGCGCTTAGACGCGGCGTGTTTGTGCGTCAACTTATTTATGCTGCCAAATCAGCCCGATGTGCACGATCAGTGCGTGCAAAACATCTGCCGCCTAAAACCCGAAGCTGACCGCCTCGGCATGCCCCTGATGGTAGAACCCTTGGTAATGCAAGACAACAGCGCCCAAGGGGGTTACATGGTTGACGGCAACATCGAAAAAATCCTGCCGCTAGTGCGCCAAGCGGTTGAACTTGGTGCCGATGTCATCAAAGCCGATCCTTGTGATGATGTGAGCGAGTACCACCGGGTGATTGAGGTAGCAGGGGAGATTCCTGTGCTGGTGCGTGGTGGCAGCAAAGCCTCCGAAGAAGAAATTTTTGCCCGCACCGAGACGCTGATGCAACAAGGTGCCAAGGGGATTGTCTACGGACGCAACGTGATTCAACACGATAGTCCCAAAGCCATCACCGAAGCCTTAATGGCGATTGTGCACCAAGGGGCAACCGCCCAAGACGCCCAAAACATCATGGCAGAATTGCGAGCGAGCGCGTGAGTCAGGTGTTGCGGTTTGGCATTATCGGTTGTGGCTTAATGGGTAAAGAATTTGCCAGTGCGGCAGCCCGTTGGTGTCACTTGCAGGATATTGGCGTAAAACCAGTCATTGTGGCAGCGTGTGATGTCAATGAAAGTGCTATTCGGTGGTTTGACGATAACCTCAACTTAGAACTGACCACGACGGATTATCATGAACTGCTCGAGCATGACCTCGACGCGGTGTATTGCGCGGTGCCTCACAACTTGCACGAACAAATGTACGGTGACATCATCCGCGCTGGTAAGCACCTCTTAGGCGAAAAACCCTTTGGCATCGACCAAGCGGCCAATACCAACATCAACCAGATCATTAAAGAACACCCCGAGGTCATTGTGCGGTGTTCGTCGGAGTTTCCTTTTTACCCCGGGGCGATGCGGGTAGTTAACGCGTTGCAAGCGGGTGATTTTGGCGAGATTATCAACGTAGAAGCAGGCTTTTTACACAGTTCAGACTTAAACCCCAACAAAGCCATTAACTGGAAGCGGATGATTGCCAGTAATGGCGAATATGGTTGTATGGGCGATTTGGGAATGCACGTCGTGCACATTCCGGCGCGGTGCGGGTGGCAGTTTAGTGATATTTCAGCGCAACTCAGTAATATCGTCCGTGAGCGCCCAGACGGTAAAGGCAACATGGTGCCTTGTGAAACGTGGGATAACGCCACCATTTTGGCTCGAGCCACTACTTCCGATACCACTTCTGACACTACTTCTAAAACGTCTTTTCCCATTACCCTCCACACCAAACGCATTGCCCCGGGCGAAATGAACACGTGGTTTATTACCGTTCATGGCACCAAAACGTCTATGCACTTCAGCACCAAGTACCCGCGCACCCTAAAACGCTTGGACTACACCGGCGGCGAACAAGCGTGGCAACACATCGACGTGGGTTATGCGAGTGCTTATCCGGCTATTACTGGGGGCATTTTTGAGTTCGGTTTTCCCGATAGCATGTTGCAGATGTGGGCGGCGTTTTGTGACGAAGTGGCTTTTGGTCAAAGTGGCATGCAACAACCGTTTTACTGCGTGACACCTGCAGAGGCTGCTATTAGCCATCAGTTGTTTACGGCCGCCCTCACCGTCGAGCGTCAGCATGAAGTGCACGTTGCCAACGCTTAGGTGTATGCGACACGAGGTGTTGTAGGCTCGAGCATAAGGAGGCAAGCGTGGTTGAAGTCGTGGTAGCAGGGCATTTGTGTTTGGATATCTTGCCGGATGTGAGCAACATGCAACAAGGGTCGGCTGGGTTGGTGCTCGAGCCGGGCAAACTCACCGAGATTGGCGCGGCGAATTTTGCTACGGGCGGAGCAGTAGCCAACGTCGGTCAGACGCTTATCAAACTTGGCATCAGCACCAGCTTGATGGGTAACGTTGGCCGTGACCCTTTTGGCGACGTGGTCAGAACCCTGTTGCGCCGTCAGAGCCGCAGTGCTGCTGAAACCATTCGCATCGTGCCAGATGCCGCTACTGCCTACACCATGATTTTCAGTTCGCCCAACATCGACCGTACCTTTTTGCACCACGCAGGTTGCAACGACACCTTTGGCGCAAATGATATTGATTTGGCGGTCGTCGCAGGGGCTAAGGTGTTTTATTTTGGTTATCCGCCACTTATGCGCCGTTTTTATGAAGACGAAGGCCGCGAACTAGCCAATTTGTTACAGCGCATCAAAGAACTTGGCGTGACCACTGCTCTGGATATGGCCATGCCTGACCCCAATAGTGATGCGGGCGAGGTGAATTGGCAAGGGTTGCTCGAGCGTACCCTCCCTCATGTCGATATCTTTTTGCCCAACATCGAAGAGGTGTTGTCGATGCTCAACCCGCGTGCGTACGAAGGGGGGACGTGGCGAGCACAAGGTGCACCAGCAACGTTTTACGGGGCGCTCAGTCAGGAACTCTTAGACCTTGGCGCGGGTATTGTCGGTTTGAAACTTGGCGAAAATGGTTTGTATTTGCGCACAGCAGGTGCCGAAAGGCTCATGCGTTTGGGGCATGCCCGCCCGGAGAGCTTGGGTAACTGGTCAGACCGTGAGTTGTGGGTGTCTGTTTTGAACACCACCGTGCACGGTACAACAGGCGCAGGTGACGCTACCTTTGCAGGCTTTTTGGCAGCGCTTCTCAAAGGCTTAGACCCAGCAGGGGCAATTTCGGTAGCCACTGCTGTGGGTGCGTGCAGCGTCGAAGCCAGTGATGCTACGAGTGGCGTGCGCTCTTGGGGTGAAACGCTCACCCGGTTGCACCGTTGGCAGCGGGCTATCACCAAACTAGACGACCAAAGCTGGCAGCGTTATCAACACGGTACGTTTCGCGGGCCTAATGATGGCATTCACGTAGAAGGAGGGTTATTCGATGAAGCGTAATGAAGTGGAAGCCGCCCGTAAGCGGGCGAATGAGATGTTAAGCCAAGCGGGTATCGTGTTGAGTGATGAGGAACGTGCCAACATTGAAGTAGCGGATTTGAACCTAGGCGAATTTGACACCACGGGGTTGTGTTTGATTACGTATATCAATACCGAACGGGTCTGTGCCAAAGAACTGATTATGTTCCCCCGCCAAACCTGTCCGCAGCATTTGCACCCACCTGTGAACGGCCAACCGGGCAAAGAAGAAACCTTCCGCTGCCGTTGGGGTGAAGTGTATTTATACGTAGAAGGCGAACCAACGCCCAATCCCCACGCGCAACCGCCTGCGCACAGGGCAGATACCTACACCGTCTGGCACGAAATCATTCTCAAGCCTGGTGAGCAGTACACCCTCTATCCAGAAACGTGGCACTGGTTTCAAGCGGGTGACGAAGGTGCCATCATCAGTGAGTTTTCCACCAAAAGTACCGATGAAAATGACCTTTTTACTGATGAAGCCATCCGCCGCGAACCAATTGTTGAAGATTAGCCAAGTATAGGCTCAGCGTGAGTTACGTCTTGCTTGGTGAATCGCGCTTGATAGGTAATAGCTTTTGATAATTAGCAATTCCACGAGTCGTTTCTACAGTTGTTGACTTTGAATAGCGCCACATAGACTTCAAGCGTTTTTGTCTGTGTAGATGTCAAACATGGAAATACTAAATGATGGCATTCAGACGTTCCTGTAGGTTCAGATATCCCAGCGTCTTGATACCCGTTGCGGTTGTATGAGCTATAAAATAATACAAGAAGAAAAGGGAGTGACTTGCCCCTTGATTTCTTCGAACATCCTCGAGGTTTCTTGAAAACGTAGTTGCTCACGAACGCAGAACCGTCAAACTCGGTTTCGTCAAGGTAGTCATTGAAAAAACCAATACCCCCGTGAATTTTCCTATTGTAAAATAATGTTGAGGTGTAGCGGGGCTAAACGTATATCATGTTATACATAGCGAATAGCCATGCTTGGTTGCTTGTTATCGTGTTAACCAACGTATTAATCTTTTGCTGGATGTGTGTTGACGATTCCGTGTTAATAATCATGAGTTGATTCTTATGGATTAACCGTCATGAGTTGATAAGGATGATACCAAAAGGAGTCATGTAGCGATTGGTCTTTGGTAAACATGTTCGTGACAACGGTGCGTGTGATAACGATGTTTGTGACAACGGTGCGTGTGACAACGATGTTTGTGACAACAATGTGTGTGATAAAGACAAAGCTACTGGCGATAAACATGCTTGCGACAAAGATACTCGTGGCAAATATTACGTGTGATGAAGGTACTTGTTTATGACGACGATTTTGATTGTTGAAGATGACGAAAACAGCCTCGAGCTACTGCGCCGCTTTTTGACGGGTAAAGGGTTCAAAGCGCAACTTGCTCGTACAGGCAAAGAAGCGCTCGAGCTTGCTCCCTTGGCTGATTTGGTGCTACTTGACTTGCAAATTCCTGCTCCGGATGGTTACGAAGTTGCTACCCGTCTGCGGCAACGTTTTGTTGAACTTCCTATCATAATTGTGACGGCACAAACGGGCAGCCCGGCTCAAATACGTGGATTTGATGCAGGTGCAGACGATTACGTCACCAAACCCATCGACTTAGAAGTGCTGTATGCTCGCATTCAAGCCAAATTGCGCCAACACCAACGCCGTGAACGCCTCGACGCAGGTGACCTGAGCATCGACCTCGTTGACCGCCAAGTGTACTTACGAGGGCAACCGTTGGTACTAACGCAAACTGAATTTGATGTGTTGGCGCTTTTGGTCAAGCAACCCTATCGAGCGTTTTCGCGCGACGATATTTTGACGACCTTGTGGCGTCCAGACTTTGATGGCACAGAACGTGTTGTTGATGTATGTATCTCGTCATTGCGGCAAAAGCTCAAAGACAAACCACGCGCCCCGCGTTTTATCGAGTCGGTACATGGTGTGGGTTACCGCTTCATCGGCATCTGATGTCTTGAGATCTGGGTGCTGTTGGCGAGCTAGGGTAAGTGTCGCTGTGGGTGTCACGGTTTAGACGTACGATTGAAGTGTAAACAAAAAATAATTATCTTGCAGTATTACGCGTTTGCTCGTCCTGTTGGGTTGTGTTTATGATTGTGACCAATAAATGTTATTTTAATATTTAGCATTTCCATGTTTGACATCTACACAGACAAAAACGCTTGAAGTCTATGTGACGCTATTCAAAGTCAACAACTGTAGAAACGACT
>JGI12048J13642_10716356_pt1 | contig 16486 bp, 11 predicted proteins | sample ElkSlonscriptome_16_FD_13642 | JGI IMG/M metagenome (IMG submission 13642)
AATGCCCTGCCAGATTGTTTCATCGCAGAAACAAGAATTTTATGCATCCTGTCGGCCCGTACACGGGTTCTCTCCGACCGACTGCAAATGATTGGGGTAATACTGGTGATCCCGATCTCTGTGGCCTTTTCAAGAAACCATTCAAATCGATCAATGCGCTTTGTGGGAGCGATCCCGATATGTACCTTTCGGTCGGGTTGAGTGATTTGCCTTTCATGACCAATTACACGAATATCGCAGGCGGCCGGATCCTCACTTATGATCTGACCCGTATATCTTCCTCCTGCTCCATCTACGATCTCAACCTGGTCTCCCGTACGGTGCCGCATGACCCTGATACAGTGACCTGACTCAGTGGGGTCAAGTGTCACTATATCTGATTTGCCTGCGGAGGGCTCATAAAAAATGTTCATATCTGCTGTCGCTTTCCCAAAAATAGTAATTTCACGCTGAAACACGTTTGATCTATGAAAATTGGTCTTTTGTCCGACACCCATGGCAGGCTGGATGAACAGCTATTCGATTTTTTTCGCGATTGTGACGAGATCTGGCATGCCGGCGACATTGGCAGCATGGAGGTATTACTGGAACTCAGGAACTTTAAACCGGTCATTGCCGTATTTGGAAATGTTGACAACCATGAGATCAGGTCGGAATGCAAAGAACATCAGCGGCACGAGAAAGCTGGTGTAAGTATCTGGATGACTCACATCGGCGGATATCCAGGAAATTACGACAGAAGGGTCCGTGAATTGATCAGTCAGGAATCACCTGACCTTTTTATTTCGGGCCATTCCCACATTTTAAAAGTGATTCCGGATAAAAAACTGGGATTGCTTCACATAAATCCGGGGGCAGCCGGGTACCACGGGTTGCACCAGGTGCGGACCGCTGTTCGATTCAGTATACAACACAAACGTGTTACCGGTCTTGAAATGATCGAACTGGGAAATCGGTCATCCATATCATGAAAGATCCTATTCCTGTTCCTGCTCATCAAACATCCTGAACCTGTCCAGGAACAGTGCCATTCGCCTGCTGGAAGCAAGTGAATAAATGTAGGAAGGTTGCCGTCCCCTGGACTTAAGTCTACGTTCCTTGGCAGGCAAACCAAAAATCAGGTCATTGAATTGCTGGTTGGAGGATAATACCTGGAAGCCTCCCGGACTGTATGCCATATAATACCATGTATTGTCATCCACCTGTAGGTAAATATCAAAGATATCTCCTGACCCCCGCTCAACGAATTCAACGTACGCATCAACTTTACGGTTTACCTGTACATCTCCGATAATTCCAATCCCTACTTTTCCATTGTGCCTGAAGGATCGGGTTTCCTGGTTCCACTCCAGGGACAGGTCGTTAAACAAGATCGAAAAATCCAGGCTGTCCGGAATTTCTGAATAGCTGCCATAGAGCCCAAGCTCAGTATCCAGCTTTTCTGCCTGAGCCCTTCCTGCAAGATCGGTTATCGCCTGCTGATAGAACGATGTCGTCAGGTCAACGGGATCGAGGCCTGGAAGACTGTCCATTTCCCTGCCAAATATATTCAGTGCATCCTGACTAAAATAGAAGTCCATTCCCATGACCAGGTTCAGCTTCAAGGTATTCGGATCGATCTTATGTGTGGCATTCCCAACCGATTTCAAGCTGATCCTGCCAAATTCAATATTGAGATCAATCAATCCCTCACTGTACAAGTCACAAGAATCGGTCCTGAGTGCAAGATAGTTACCCCCATTCTTGCTGTCTGCCAGTTTCGCAGAATCGGCGATCTCATAACTATTGGTGGTCTTGTCGTAATACAGATACCCATTCGCATATGTAACATTCCTGTCGAAGTAGTCTTTGCGCCCAGACATGAAAGTGGGATAGATGTGGATCGAGTCCCTTGCTTTTAGTGTGCCTGCATATATATTATTCAGCGCAATATTCTGCATTGGCCTTTCCACCGGTATCAGGATACTGTCCGGATTGATCTCAGACTCGAATTTGAGGTAGTATTTACGGACATTACAGTCATGAGTCAGCCTGACACCTCCTGCAAAATCGAGAAATGGCTTTTGTGCCTGCATCCTGATTTCTCCCTGGTAATCATAATAGGGACTTAGCCTGAAGGAATCTGTTTCAGCAACCTGTCCTATACCGAAACTGCGGATCGAAGTATCCACTTCAACATGATCCATTCTGAATGTGTACACATTGCCAAATTCATCTACATAGTCATAATCGGCGGACCCCCTGTAATGGATCCTGGAATCCACCACAAGGTTGGCACTGTGCATCAGGTGATAATGTGAATCGGTATTGGCCAGCAGTTTAGCCCGCCTCAGGGGCTTGATAGTGGCTTTTTGCAGTATCTGCACCTTCCCGCTGTCTGGAAAGATGAATGCATCCCCGATGGCCATAAAAGGCACCTGCTCTGCATTCAGGAGACCATCTCCGTAATTAAAATATGCAATTGGAGCAGCAAAATGAAGTGAATCCTGCTGCGGGTTTGTCGATATGTACGAGGGCGCATTGATATCCAGGGAATCAATCCCGGAATGCAGATCATTTTCGGGCAACATTTTGACCTGGGACATCCTTACCTCATCTCGATCCATCAACCATTTTACCTGGTCAATCCTGGTCTGGTACATATTCTCAGGCATGCTCACCAGGGTATTGTCTGCCCTGGCAGTAAAATCGCCCTCCCGCTTTACCAGGTCTACATCAATTTCAAGGTCATCGGTAATGAAGGTATAATCTTCGTCCTGAGCCTTCCTGAATTGCACGCCGGCCGAATCGGCATTAAAGTCCTGGTCATTAAAACTGAAGACTTCAGATTCAAACCTTGCATCCGGAAAGACAAGCGTTCCGTCTCCGGATAATCCCGCCGGACGTAATGCCAGGTTTCCTCCGAAGAAGGTACTGTCGGTATATATTTTAAACACATCCTCCAACCGCCTGATGCGCATGACATCCTCGTGGGGATGATAGGTAATTCCTGTTGTGGTATTTTCAACATACGGATAGGATTGCCTATCCGATTGCTCACGCTCAAGAAACCTCCTGGAGATCGTCATGATAGAATCCGGATGGAAAAGGAAATCATCCGACCATGTTGTGGAAGTCAGGTAATCGAGGGACCCATAGCCATGCAAACCAGCGCTACTCATCTCTATGTCGTTGTAGAAAATCGCCTTGCCGCCAAATACATCAATGCCCTCTTCAGGAGTGCGCATATAGAAGCCAAGTGAATTGTCTGGCCTGAGCGACATCTCCATTTCCATTGGAGGAAGAATTCCAGCCGAGACAAATGTCCCATCCATCTTCAGTGCCTCCCTTGTAAAATTATCCAGACTGTCGATGGTAAACGGGGAAAGTTCAAAGTAGAATCTTTTCCTGTCGTAGACACCATCCTGGATACTTTTTTCATCAAAGTAAACAGAAGATCCTTCCCGGCTTGTAAAGATCGGGTACTCGGGATAGGATTCCAGTCCAGACTTATTCACCGGTGCATCTATCAGCAGTTCCCCGGTAATATTCTCGATCTTGTTGTCCAGCTCGGTTGTCAGAAAACGTCCGGTTGCATCACGTTTATCTATTTTTGCACTGATAGACAACGAATCAATGTTCTGCAGGTTGATCTTAAAGCTGTCGTATTCAAAAAAGAAATTCTGACCATAGAATTTAAAAAGACCTGCATCGATAACGCCATCGAACTGGAAATTCCTGTTTCTTTTCATAATGATCTGGTTTCTCCTGGGCACCAGCCTTACGTTTTGTGAGTCGCTCAGGAAAATATTTGGGATCCCGTTTATCGTCAGATCTTTTGTCGTCAGGTCAAGCAAGGCATTTTCATTACCTCCACTTGTACGCGAGATGAAGCGGATCACATCATAGTCTCTCCTTTTAAGGCTTGCTTCAATGAAATCATAAAGTTTTGGTCTGAGAGTCACCATATCTCTTTCAAAATCAAAATAGACAAACCCCAGCTTTGTGAACTGCATCAACTGGTGCCTGATCATATAAGCTGCCTTCCCCATATAGGAGGCAAAGGATTCAACCGCAAAAGTACTTCCTCCGAGCATATCGCCAAAGGTCCACAAGTCGGCAAGCGGGTTTTGATAGTCCATACCCTGCAAACTTTCATAGACTTTCATATCGAAAAAATCATTGGATTCAAAAAATCCATTTCCAAGGGAAGTCCCAAGTGCGGCTTGCATCCTTATGACCGGTTCAGTTCTCACCCAGTTCAATTCATCAAAGCTCATGTCAACCTGGTGATAAGAATTGGAGTAGGGTCCCTGTGAATTGTAATCGTCAGATCGGGTCAATCGCAGCAATTCCCTCGCAATAGTATAATTCATTAACAGGTCGGGATGATAGATCGAATCATTTTCAATATATACTGCAACTTCTGCACTTGGAGACATGATACTGTTCTTTCCAAATAGAAAAACTTCTGAGCGCATTGAAACCCTTACCGTGTCATTATTGGATATCTCTAAAAGTGCATTGTTACCCCGGATTCCAGTGCCTGCAAGATTTGCACCCTGCATGGAGATTGCACCCCGGTAATCAATTCCCTCAACGACTTCATTCAGCACATAACTGCTCTTGTAACTTTTGAACTGGGGATATTTTGCCGCTTCAGGATTTTTAATCCTGGTGATCCTGTCCTCCAGGATGCCAATTATGGGATCATCAATCAATAACCGATGCTCAAATATTGCAGAGTCTGCCTTATATTCCGGCCTGCTGAACAGGAGCCGGTAGTTCTGAAGTTTCGCAAAAACAGTATCGCGGCTCAGGCCGGCACGATCCCAGAATACCCGCCCGGATGTTCCTACAAATACCTGACTCACAGGGTCTACATATCCTGATACATCATGCACCATGATGCTGTCACCCGAGGAAATACCGACAAGTGTGTTCCCCGATGTGAAGATCTTCACACGATCATCATATACGAAGTCGAAAGACTGTTCCAGCATCTTCCATGAGAGTGAAGATGAATTGTAGAACATGGATTGATCCAGCATCAGGAAGACGGTATTGTTCACATTAGCGATCTCCTTAAGCAATGTATTCTCGTTTTCCATGAAACTCCTGTAGCCCTCGATCCAATTGTCATAACCCAGATCCAGTTTCCCCTCACGATGAAACTCTTCCAGGATCCTGAGGAACATAATATAGTGGGGGCGTGGCCGGCAACTGCGCTGCCTCATCAGCTCGGAGATCTCCATTATTTCCACCCGGTTTTGATGATCCAGTGAGTCCCAGGTAGATATAAATCCATTAAAAACCGGATCTTCGTCATCCATCAGTGATGTGCCGAATAGGGTTGTCAATTCCTGGATGTAATTTGAAGTATCCTGGGAAAATTCACGGACATACTGGCTATATGAAATGGTAAATGTCAGGGTGAAAATGGCAATGGAAAAGAGCTTTTTCATGGGATAATGCTTTCAAATTCTGTTCCTGTTTGGGGAATCTTAAACCAAAGTACAAATTTCCTTTGAAAAAACGGAAAATCAGGACAGGGATGCGCTCCTGACAACTCAATCGGAGCGGAATGAAATTGCTTGCCATTCCCCTTCGCGATATGATCCCTCCTTTTTAAAACCATACTCCAACGCCCTTTCCTCCAATGCCTTCTGATCATGCCACATGATCCCTGACAGCAACAATGAACCTCCAGGGTTCAACTGCTTTCTGAACAGCGGCATCAGTTCCATGAGTACATTCCGGTTGATATTGGCCAGGATCACATCGTAAAAACGGTGGCTTACTTTTTCCATCCCTCCCAGAACGACTTCGATTCCCCCGCAATTATTCGTCTGTATATTATCCAGGCAGTTCCTGTAAGACCATTCATCAATATCCGCAGCCACAACGTGTTTCGCAGATCTTTTACATGCCAGAATCGCCAGAACACCCGTTCCACTGCCCAGGTCCAGCACCTCCTTATCCGTCATGTCTGTATTGAGGATGGCTCTGATCATCATCCTTGTGGTCTGATGATGCCCCGTCCCAAATGACATCCTGGGATCGATAACAATATCGTAATCAAATGTGGTTTTCCGATCATGGAAGGATGCTCTCACCTGAACAGACTGGTCAATCTCTATGGGTTGAAACTCACTTTCCCATTTTGCATTCCAGTTCATTTCAGGGACAGGATGACAATCAAATTCCATGGTCTCCGATCCTTCTGACAGAGTATTCAGCAGAGCATTTAACCTGTCATCATTCCTCTCCGCTTCAGGAAGATAGGCAAGCAGTGTATCTTCGGCCTCAAGTATACCTGTAAACCCCTCTCCATCCAGCAAGGCAATGAGCATTTCTGTGATGGAAACGGACGAAGGATAATTGAACTTGTATTCAAGAATGATCATGCTGCATGATCCTGAGGAAGACCGCGCTTAAAAAGCATCAACGATTTGAATAAAGTCTCCCGCTTTTAGAGAGGCACCCCCTATCAGTCCACCGTCAACATCAGGATTCGCAAATAACTCCTGGGCATTTGAAGGTTTACAACTTCCGCCATAAAGAAGGGTTGTATCATCCGATACGGATCCATCAAATAATTCTGCCAGCAGGTCCCTGATAAATTTATGCATCTCCTGTGCCTGTTCCGGTGAGGCTGTAACACCGGTTCCAATGGCCCATACCGGTTCGTAGGCAATAATGATATTTGCCATATCGGCTGCAGCCAGGTCTTTCAATCCGACTGTTATCTGCTCCCTGATCACATCGAAATGCCTTTCTGCCTCTCTTTCTTCAAGCAGTTCCCCGCAGCAAAAGATCGGTGACAATCCCTTCGAGAGTGCCAGCTTGGTCTTCTTATTAAGCAATTCGTTGTCTTCGTGGAAGTAGGATCTTCTCTCAGAATGCCCGATAATTACAAACTCAGCTCCGGCTGATTTTAACATGTCAGGGGATATCTCACCGGTATAAGCACCACTTTCCTCGCTGGAACAGTTCTGTGCTGAGAGCCTAACATCGCTGATCACGTCGCGTACCTTGGCCAGATGTGTAAAAGGAGGTGCTATGATCACAATTGCATCGCTCTTTTTGTTTTTTGCAGTAGCTTCAACAGCCTTAGCAAGTTCAAGCCCTTCGTGGAGCTGTGTATTCATTTTCCAGTTGCCCGCAACAATTTTTCTTCTCATGATAGATTAACTTTTACAATTTAATTTTCGCGTGATAAAGATAATCATAATTCGGTGGATTTGTCCAGGTTTCTGTTGTCATACCAGTCTCACTCTCGGATCGAGGAGGGAATATGAGATATCCACAAGGATATTCACGATCACGAATACCGAGGCAATGGTGATCACGGCACCGAGTACCACAGGCATATCATACTGGTTCAATGCATTGACAATGAGATAGCCCAATCCTTTCCAGCCAAAGATATACTCAACAAAAACGACACCTGCCATCAATGATGCAAACCAGCCGCTTACCGCGGTGACAATAGGATTCATGGAGTTTCGCATCCCATGCCGGATGATCACCCTTGAAAATGCAATGCCCTTGGCCTTTGCCGTCCGAATATAGTCCTGCCCCAATACATCGAGCATTGCATTCCTGGTGAGCTGTATAATAATGGATAAGGGCCGGATACCAAGCGTGATTGACGGAAGGAGAAGATTTTTCAATACCAGCGTTCTTCCATTTCCCAGGTCATCTATCTCGAATAGGTTACCGGTAAGGTTCAGGTGAGTAAAATCGGCAAGTACGAATGCAAACAACCATCCAAATAGAATTGCAGTGAAAAACGACGGCAGGGACACCCCAATTGTACTTATAACCAATGCTGCACGGTCAAAAAAGGAGTCTTTCCTGATGGCACACAGGATACCGATCAATAGTCCGGCTGCAAATGCAAAAAAGATCGAAGTAAGTGCAAGCAGAAAAGTGGTTGGGATTACATCGGCGATCATACTTGTAACCGTTCTCCTGTTTTGATAACTGAGTCCGAGGTATGGTGGCTTCAATACAACAGCTCCAGATCCGGATTTGATCAGCGTGGAAGCACCGGGATATTTTTGCGGATCCAGGTAAAAATAGCTGTCGGCATTTTGCAGGTTATGGATGGAGACCGGCGAAAGGTCATTCAAATAACGGACATATTGTAAGCTAAGTTTCCTGTCCAGACCCAGCTCCTCCCTGATCAGTTCAACGGTTTTAAGGTCTGCCCTCTGACCAAGCATCATGCGTGCCGGATCCCCAGGAAGAACATTAAAAAGCATGAATACAAGGGTGACTACACCCCATAACACAAGGAGTCCGTAAAAAGATTTATATATGATCCTTCTAAACACGTTGGTGACTCTGTTTCCACGGAATGGCCTGCAATATACTCAGCAGCAATATGACTCCCAGGATGTAGACTGCCCAGGTCAACTTTTCCCTGCTGTTCATTATCCAGCCGGGACTCATTGCTGCTGCGGACCGGTCAAAATCGATCAAATTGAGCTCAAGGGGTTCCATATACCCCTCCTCAATGAGCTGACTGATCTCAGGATCCTGTTCCTCTTTGTAACGATCAATCTCTTCAGGCCAGGAACCGTTCCATTTTTCCATTTCCGGAAAATCGTCCCCCGCCCATTTCCCCGTGATGCTTCCATTTTTAAGAAGTACAAACCCCGGATTGGACCGGACAACAGTTTTCAGCATGGTTTCATCAGCAGCATAAAATTCGTAAGTAAGCCCGTTCGTGGCAGCCATCTCCTCCAAAATCTGTCCGGCCGATGCAGTGACCGGAATAAACCTGAAGTCTGACGAAAGGTCCTCAAGTTCAGACCACCTGTTCCCGCGGGAGAGCACCTTTCCGTCTGATTTTTGCAGATCGTAGCTGATCAGAAGCAAAGAATACCCTTCAAAATTAAGGATTTCATCTGTCACATCATTACCATCAGGATCAAGGATCCCAAAATCGTGAATCGGTGGTTCATACCCTTTATTCACAAGGATCGATTCACTTGTTTCAAAAGCATATTTTGATGTGTCCTTCGGGTAATTTTCCAGTGAAAACGCCTCATTCTCACCTGTCTCCAGGTTCCTGTAGTACAATATGGTCTCATATTCATCCACTGGTGCTCCTTCAGGTATCACCATTTCCCCGGGAATGAAGGTGCCCACATCGTAGGGCCTGAAATCAATGAAAGGAAGATGCCTCAATGCTGTGAGGGACAGCACAACTCCACCTGTAAAAATCAGGAGGATCAGGGAACGTTCCAGTCCACTCCCATGGACATTGCGTGCTCGTTTCCGGGAGGTGAATAATATCAGTACGAACACCATCAATACCACGTTCTTAAAGAAGGTCTCCCAATTGGTCAGTACAAGCGCATCCCCAAAACACCCGCAATCTGTAACCGGATTGGTAAGGGCCAGGACAAAGGTCAGCAATGTAAAAAATCCCATAAATAGCAAAAGGATCACATAGACGATCTTTTTCTGGTAACCCAGGATGAGGGTCAATCCGAGCACCAGTTCAAAAACCGCGAGAAAGATCCCCAGTCCGAGACTCAGTCCATCCAGGAATTCCAGTCCGAATGCCTGGAAATAATCAGAGAACTTGTAAGCCGACCCCAACGGGTCAATGGCTTTCACGAAACCGCTAAATAAAAATACAATTCCAAGGATAAACCGACTCAATGTTTTTATTGCTTTCATAGCTGTATATTCTTTTACTATCAGAGGCCGACTGTTGTTACCAGGTCGTCGAAAATTGTTTCCGGTGATTTCATTTTTCCCTGGTCGTCTGCGCAATTGATCACCCTGAGATCACCGAATTTACTGCATATCCCAAGATAAACACTCCTCACCTTCTCCTGGAAGTCAAGATCATTTTCATGAATATCCTTTTGTCCCTTCAGGTAACTCCTGTCTTCCCCGCTCCTTTCCTCAGACAATCTGCTCCTGGTAAAATCAAACGGCACATCAAGAAATATGTTCATATCGGGAGCAGGCAATTCATGGTTCTTATATTCAAGTTCCAGGATCCATTCGGCAAGTTCATCCTGCAAAACCTGGTCCCTGAACTTCGCACATTGAAAGGCAATATTGGAATAGACATACCGGTCGACGATCACGAGGTACCCCTGATCCATCCACTTCTGCATCATTGGCCGGGCATCCTTTCTGTCCCCTGCGAACATCAGTGCCACCAGGTAGGGATCAACCTCGTCATTTTTGCCCATCTCCCCACGCAGGAACCTGGCGATCAGTTTTCCGTATACACCCTCCTCGAGGCGGGGGAAATGGAGATATTTATACTTTATCGATCGCGCAGTCAGGTACTTCCTCAACCGTTCCAGCTGGGTAGATTTCCCCGAACCGTCAAGTCCTTCAATTACAAGAAATCTCATGAACTCTTTTCAATTGTTTATAAATATTTTTATTTATTTTGTCCCGGATTCCGGTCGGAATTGAATCCTCACCTGTCATGGCCGGGTCAGATAAAACAGCGCCGTATCAAAAATATTTCCCATGCTGGAAAACAAAGCTAAAGATACATTTTTTTCAAAGAATCGCAGTCTGAACTGCAGGGGCAGACTCTTAAGTCTCGCTTCACCGCGTGTGATGGGTATACTGAATGTTACGCCGGATTCGTTCCATGATGGCGGACATTATACCGAACCAACTGCTGCTGTTGACAGAGCAGGTGAAATGCTCTCCCATGGGGCAGATATCATAGATGTTGGTGCTGCTTCATCCAGACCCGGGGCAGAAATGATAAGCCCGGAGCTGGAACTGGAACGACTTGAGCCTGCTATGTACGCACTCAGGGAAGCGTTCCCTGATGCGATTGTCTCCATCGACACAACACATGCACAGGTGGCAGAGAAAATGGTCACTGACTTCGGTGCCGATCTCATAAACGACATCTCTGCGGGCGATCTTGATCCGGCCATGTTCCCAATGATCACTAAGCTGAAGGTCCCTTATATAATCATGCATATGAAAGGGATTCCGGGAAATATGCAACTCAACCCTGAATACCAGAACGTCACAGATGAGATCATACGGTATTTCTCAGAAAAGGTACATCAATTGCACCAGCGAGGTGTGAGTGATGTTATGATTGATCCTGGATTTGGATTTGGAAAAAACCTTGAGCACAACTACGAACTGCTGTCACAGGTATCTGATTTCCAGATGTTTCAGCTACCCATTGTTGCAGGCGTGTCAAGGAAATCGATGATTTCGGGTCTGCTCGGATCATCGAGGAATGAATCACTTAACGGCACAACAGCGGTACATATGATCTTGTTGCAGAAAGGGGTGGACATCATCAGGGTACACGATGTAAAGGAAGCAGCAGAGGCTGTAACGATATTCAATGAGACCCGGACAAAAACAAGCTGAAACCTTTGATCATCTTTTTGTACATTTGTCTGGAGAGAATTACAGATGACGCCACTATTCATTCATATCCGGTTGCTGGATATCATCGATATCCTACTAGTAGCGATACTCCTGTACCAGCTGTACATGCTTGTCAGGGGTACGGTGGCGCTGAACATTATCGTTGTCATCGCAGTGATCTACCTGTTCTGGTGGATAGTAAGAGCACTCCAGATGGAACTGCTCAGCTCGATCATCGGGCAGGTGATCGGTGTGGGGGTAATCGCACTGATCATCGTATTCCAGCAGGAGATACGGCGATTCCTGATCTACATGGGATCGAGATATGTCGACGGGAACATGATCAGCCTGGATCGTTTTTTCAACATGAGATTTGAGTCGAAACCCAGGATTCCGATCAAATCAGTACTGAAGGCTGTGATGCAGATGGCCCAGACAAAGACCGGTGCACTGATCGTCATCCGGAGGAAGTCCAACCTGAAAATGTATACCGAATCGGCAGAGGTATTGTACAGTCATACCTCCAGCAGACTTATCACAAGCATATTCAATAAGACCGGTCCGTTGCACGATGGAGCAATCGTAATCGACCGGGACCAGTTGGTGGCGGCCCGTGTGATTCTTCCCGTTACAGATAAACCCAACCTGCCTCCCGAGTACGGACTCCGCCACCGCGCCGCATTAGGTATATCGGAGGTAACCGATTCACTTGTGGTCATTGTATCCGAGGAAACAGGACAGATCTCCATCGCCGAAAACGGAATCCTTCAGAAAAATATCGGGATCAAGATCCTGACCCAGAAACTGGAAGAGGAATTTGGTGATTGAGTGAATCAGTCTGGCTTCCTGTTCCTGAAAAGAAATCCCGCCTTGCCCTCCTCTCCCCTGAGCAGTCTGCGTATGTTCTTCCTGTGTGTGATCAACAAGAGAACCGCTGCAAGCAATGAGAATATCCAGAGGGATCTGAATGGCGAATCAAAGACGAAGATCACCCATACCGGGAATGATAAACCGGCAACAATGGAACCAAGTGAAACAAATTTCCAGATAAGCAGTACAAGGATGAATGTGGCCAATGCGCAAATCGTTGCCAGGGGATGGAGTCCAATGCATACACCGGCAATCGTTGCAACCCCCTTCCCCCCCCTAAACCCTGCGAACAAGGGGAATACATGACCTGTCACTGCGCATATTCCAAGGATTATTGACATGATCATCGCCACATCTCCATTCTGCGGAATTGATTTCTGCAGGGTGATGAGTGAAACCGCTGCCCAGCCCTTGAAAATATCAAACAACAAGACCGGAACGCCTGTCCGCACCCCCAGCACACGCATCACATTCGTTGCGCCTGCATTACCGCTCCCGTGCTCGCGTACATCAATACCGTGAAAGATCTTCCCTGTCCAGACTGCGGCAGGGATTGAGCCAAGCAAATATGCAGCTGGTACCATCCATACTGCAAAGAGTAGTTCTGAGTTCTCCAATGTCACCGTATCAGATCTTCGGGCCAGCTTCCTTCTCAAGCCGTTTTCCCTCCTGGTTATCGGTAAACTGCCTGAAGTTATTAATGAATCTTTCAGCCAGGTCGCGTGCTTTCCTTTCCCATTCAGCTGGATCAGCATAAGTATCTCGTGGATCAAGGATGCCATCATCAACGCCTTCAAGAGAAACCGGTGCTTCAAGGTTAAAATAGGGAATGGTCCGGGTATCGGCAGCATCGATATTTCCATTCAGAATAGCATCGATAATGGCCCTTGTATCTTTAATGGAAATTCTTTTTCCTGTCCCATTCCATCCTGTATTTACCAGGTAAGCAGAGGAACCTGCAGCCTCCATCCGTTTCACCAGTTCGGTCCCGTATTTTGTTGGGTGTAATGTAAGGAATGCCGCTCCGAAGCAAGCTGAAAATGCTGGAACCGGTTCGGTGATCCCACGCTCGGTCCCTGCAAGTTTTGCTGTAAATCCAGATAGGAAATGATACTTGGTCTGGTCGGGTGTCAGTTTTGACACTGGTGGCATTACGCCGAATGCATCTGCAGTAAGAAAAATGACCCGACTTGCATGACCGGCACGTGAGACGGGTTTTACAATATTGTCAATATGGTAGATCGGATACGAGACCCTTGTATTCTCGGTGATGGATCCGTCATCAAAATCCACCTTGCCGGCCTGATCAACGGAAACATTTTCCAGCAGTGCGTCCCGGCGAATGGCATGATAGATATCCGGTTCATTCTCCTCACTCAGGTGAATTGTTTTTGCATAACACCCCCCTTCAAAATTAAATACCCCGTCATCATCCCAGCCATGTTCATCATCGCCGATCAGTGCGCGGTTGGGATCCGTTGACAATGTGGTCTTCCCGGTTCCCGAGAGGCCGAAAAAGATCGCCGTGTCACCATCCGGTCCTACATTTGCAGAGCAGTGCATAGCTGCAATTCCGCGCAATGGAAGGTAATAATTCATCACTGAAAAGATCCCCTTCTTCATTTCACCCCCGTACCAGGTTCCCCCGATCACTCCCATACGTTCATTCAGATTAAAAAATACGAACACTTCGGAATTCAGTCCCTGTTTTTCCCATTCCGGGTTGGTAGTCTTGGCAGCATTGAGCATAACAAAATCCGGCTCGAAGTCCTTCAACTCTTCGTCCGTGGGCCGGATGAACATGTTTTTTACGAAATGGGCCTGCCATGCCACCTCCATGATGAACCTGACCTTTAACCTGCTGTCTTTGTTGGCACCACAGAAAACATCCATCACATAGAGTTTTTTTCCTGACAGCTCCCCGGCGGCCAGGCTAAACCCTTTTTTCCATGTCTCCTCATCGATTGGTTTGTTGTCGGAGGATTTTGCCTTATCCGATTTCCACCATACGGTATCCCTGGTGGTATCATCCAAAACGATATATTTGTCTTTAGGTGACCGGCCTGTAAAAACGCCGGTATCAACTTTGACTGCCCCAAATTCTGATTCAACTCCTTTTTCATACCCCTCAAGGGAGGCGTCAAGCTCTTCGCTGAATAATTGCTTATAACCAGGATTGTACAGAATTTCACTGGGATTTTTAATCCCATACTTATCCAGGTCAAGGGCATTGGTTTTGATGCTCATGGTTGTTGTTTTAATTTAACAAAATCAGAATTTCAGGATCAATTTCGGCATGGTTCCCTAATCTTATCAAATATCAAAAAAAAAGCAGTAAAAACAAAGTTCTACTGCTTTTCAATGAATTCAAATTTCCAGGACTAACGATCATACTTGATCGAAGCCTGTGCTGCTGCGAGTCGTGCGATCGGCACCCTGAACGGAGAACAACTTACGTAGTTCATACCCACCTTGTAGCAGAATTCCACAGAGCTTGGGTCTCCACCATGTTCACCACAAATACCTACCTTAAGATCGGCATTCGTCGAACGTCCCTTTGTGGTACCAATCTCGACAAGCTGACCGATTCCTTCCTGGTCGAGAGACTGGAACGGGTCAACCTTCAGGATTCCCTTCTTGAGGTACACCGGCAGGAATTTACCTGCATCGTCACGAGAATAACCAAAGCCCATCTGGGTAAGGTCATTTGTTCCGAATGAGAAAAACTCTGCATGGTTCGCGATCTTATCAGCTGTAAGTGCAGCCCTTGGGATCTCGATCATTGTACCAACGAGGTACTCACACTTTTCACCTTTTTCCTCGAATACTGTTTCAGCGGTTTTCCTGATGATATCTTCCTGCATCCTGAACTCTTCAACTGTACCGATCAAAGGAACCATGATCTCCGGTCTTGCGTCAACACCTTTTTTCTTCAGGTTCACGGCTGCCTCAATGATGGCCCTGGCCTGCATCTCGGTGATTTCAGGATAGGTGTTGCCAAGACGGCATCCGCGGTGTCCGAGCATGGGGTTGAATTCATGCAGGTCTTCCACCAATGCCTTGATATCGTCAACTGTAACACCCATCTGGTCTGCCATCTCTTTCTGATTTTCATCATCGTGCGGCACGAACTCGTGCAATGGCGGGTCAAGCAGTCGGATGGTGACTCCGTATCCCTGCATCGCTTCGAGAATTCCTTCGAAATCTTCACGCTGGTAAGGCAGCAGTTTTTCAAGTGCCTTCCTTCTTTCAGCTTCATCAGAAGCGAGGATCATTTCACGCATCGCAATGATACGCTCTCCTTCAAAGAACATATGCTCTGTACGTGTCAGCCCGATACCCTTGGCACCAAAATCTCTTGCCACCTTGGCATCATTTGGTGAATCCGCGTTCGTGCGCACATCCATTTTGGTAAGTTTCTCAGCAAGTTCCAGGACCTTACCGAAGTCACCACTCAGTTCAGGATCGATCGTTGTGATCTTGCCTTCGTAGACATTTCCTTCTCCACCGTCGAGTGAGATCCAGTCACCTTCGTTCAGTGTTTTTCCACCAACGACCATGGTCCTGGTCTTGTAGTTGATCTTCACACCTCCGGCTCCTGAAACGCAGCATTTACCCATTCCGCGTGCCACAACAGCAGCGTGGGAAGTCATCCCTCCGCGTGCAGTGAGGATTCCCCTGGCAATATTCATTCCCTCAAGGTCTTCCGGTGATGTTTCAATACGTACCAGGATCGACTGCGGGAATTTTTCTGCTTCATCAGCAAAGAAAACGATCTGACCTGTGGCGGCTCCGGGTGATGCCGGCAATCCGTTTGCGATCACTTCAGCGTCGGCAAGCGCCTTCTTGTCAAATACCGGGTGTAACAGCTCATCCAGTTTTGCAGGCTCCTGTCTGAGCAGTGCTGTTTTATCATCGATCATTCCATCGCGAAGCAGGTCCATCGCAATCTTCACCATGGAGGCGGCGGTACGTTTCCCGTTACGTGTCTGCAGCAACCAGAGTTTACCATCCTGGATGGTGAACTCAATATCCTGCATGTCCTTATAATGATTCTCAAGCTTGGTCTGTGTATCATCAAGTTCTTTATATACTGTCGGCATCAGCTCTTCCAGTGATGGAAACTTGGATGAACGAACCTCTTCAGAAACACCTGCAAGTTTGGCCCACCTCAATGAACCCTCTTTTGTGATCTGCTGAGGTGTGCGAACACCTGCAACAACGTCTTCACCCTGTGCATCGA
>JGI12048J13642_10692843_pt1 | contig 16483 bp, 16 predicted proteins | sample ElkSlonscriptome_16_FD_13642 | JGI IMG/M metagenome (IMG submission 13642)
TTATAACTCCTTGCAATAGAACAACTATTACTCGTCGTTATGCCTTGCCCTGCACCACCGCAAACGCTCCCTTCACGGCGTCCAACTGAGGATTCCAGGATAAGAGTTGGCGGGATCTGTTTATCCCATCGGCTTGTCTTTGTATTCGCATAGGTCTTCAATAACGCAGGCATCGCAGCGAGGCTTGCGGGCAGTGCAGATATAGCGTCCGTGTAATATTAACCAGTGATGTGCGTCCAGTAGATAAACCTTGGGAACGTGCTTCATTAGCTTCATTTCCACTTCTCTTACGTTTTTGCCCTGCGCAATTCGTGTGCGGTTGGAAACCCGGTAGATATGGGTGTCCACAGCCATTGCCGGCTGTCGGAACGCGGTGTTGAGAATAACATTGGCGGTTTTACGACCAACACCGGGGAGTGCTTGCAACTCGGCCAGTGTTTGTGGTACCTCGGCCCCATGCCGTTGTATAAGCAGTCCACATGTTTTTATGACATTTTCAGCTTTGGTGTTAAACAAGCCAATGGATTTGATATGGGTCTTGAGCTTTTGAACACCCATTTCAACCATCGCTTGCGGTGTGTTGGCTTCCTGAAACAAGGTGCGGGTGGCTCTGTTCACACTTACATCGGTGGCCTGGGCCGATAACATCACGGCGATTAGTAGTTCGAAGGGGGATTGATACTCCAATTCGGTTTTCGGGTTTGGGTTTTCGGCTTTGAGTCGGGCAAATATTAACTCTCGCTTGCTTTTATTCATGGGAGGTTATCAACCCAAAGGCAGTCTTTGTATCGCTAAAAACAAGGTTGACAGACCTCATGAAAGATTGCCCGTCACCCGAACCCGCTTGCTACCGGCGACCACGGCGGCCTTATTCTTTTGTGCCGCGGCTTGTAAGCGGTCATCGATAATATTTTTCAGGGCAATGATCAGACCCATAGCAACAAAAGCACCTGGAGGTAAGACAGCAAATAGGAAGTCAGGATAGTTGTCGAACAGTTCAATCTGCCATGAGGCAGCCATCGGACCCAGTAACAGATCCATGCCAGAAAACAGGGTGCCCTGACCAATCAACTCTCTGATTCCACCCAGCAGGACCAACACCAGGGTAAAACCGAGTCCCATCATAAAACCATCCAGAGCAGATGGCAGCACAGGATTTTTGCTAGCGAATGCATCGGCACGCCCCAGAATCGCGCAGTTGGTGACGATCAGGGGAATGAAAATCCCAAGTATTTCATAGAGTTCATAAGTAAATGCTTGCATTAATAGTTCAGCGCAAGTGACAAAGGACGCGATGATCATCACAAAAGCGGGTAAGCGTACCGTTTCAGCAACAAAATTCCGAATCAGCGATACCGCTACATTGGAACCGATTAGTACCAGAATGGTAGCCAGGCCCAGACCGATGGCATTGACAACGGTGCCAGTAACCGCCAGCAACGGGCACAGTCCGAGCAGTTGCACCAAGGCCGGATTGTTCGTCCATAATCCGTCTTTGGTAATTTCAGCATAGCTTTTGGCCATATCAGGCTTCCTTGGTCAGGTTGCTTATTTCAGTGGTCAATTAGCCTGGATTAGTCTTCAGGATTTTTTATGTCTGGCATTGGTAATTCTGGACCAATTTTACCAATTAACCTCCGGCTTGCTCTTGTCCCGCATTCGTAGTTGCAAGACCAAGCAATACCCGGCGATTCAGCTGAAAATATTCCAGCGCATTTCTCAGCCCACTCACTACGGCTCTGGGAGTAATTGTTGCACCAGTGAGTTGATCGAACTCCCCCCCATCTTTTTGCACTTTCCACTGCTCACGTTCGGGATTTTGTAGTGACTTGTCATTAAATCCAAATATCCAGGGAGATTTGCGACTGTCTATTTTATCACCTAGTCCCGGTGTTTCCTTGTGCGCCGTGATGCGAACCCCTTTAACGGAGCCGTCGGGCCGTATACCGACAATACCAGAGATATCCCCGGTATAGCCATCGGCAGTTGTGAACGGGATTATAACAGCCACGGGTGTAGCGCCACGTTTAGCGAGAAAGGCTTCGCTGGCACTGGTATTCCCCAACAGGGGATGAGGTGCCAGCGCGATGGTTGCTTCCAGCAAATCGTTATCATGCTGGTCGGCTGGTACGATTTCCAATAGTGCTTTGGTGCGGGCACGTTTTTGCGCCTCTGCTATGCGGTCGGCGGTACTGACTTGGGTAATGGCGATTAAGCCTGCGGTTACGATCGCGAAAATACCCAAGCCTACTGCACTTTTTGCAATGGCTTGCCAAAGTTCATTCATTTTCTGTCATCGTCTATTGGTTCATCGCACCGGGCCCATAAAGATAGCTCACTCTGTAAGCAATGGAGCAAATCAGCCAGAGCAATAGGTAAACCACTATGGAGGGTCGGCTCTTCGAATGCCCCGTTGAGCTGAAGTATGGCCGTAAGTCCGGGGTCGAGTGTAATAATCAATAAAGGGCACTGCAAAATTCATCAGCAGAACAGCAAAGGCCACGGCATCGGGGTAGCTGCCCCAAGTCCGGATCACATATAAAGTAATGCCAATACCAGCCCCGTACACCAGTTTGCCCTGATGACTGGTGGCGGCAGAAACCGGGTCGGTAGCAATAAAAAAAGCCCCCAACATGGTAGCTCCAGACAGCAGGTGGATGCTGAGGGGCGTATATTGATCTTCATCCCAACCCAGTAATAGAGAGCAAACGCATAGAGCGCTCAACAGACTGACTGGGATATGCCAACTAATGATTTTGCGCCCGATCAACACCAGTCCACCCAGCAGGAAGCCTAAATTAACCCACTCCCAACCCCTCGCCACGAAATTGCCGAACACAGGATCAGAAGTGACTTCTTCAATGGTCGCTATGGCTATTTGGTGCTTGTACACGTCCAGCGGAGTGGCCATGGTGAAACCATCAACACCGATGTCCTGCCCCAGAAAAATGTATCCAACGGTGGCGAAAAAGCCGGGTCCTTCTTGTAAGGTGCTGGGAGTTGCCCAGTGAGTGGTCATGGCGACGGGAAATGAGATCAAAACCAAGGCATAGCCGACCATGGCTGGATTGAATGGATTGCTGCCGAGTCCGCCGTATAAGTGTTTAGCAATCACAATGGAAAACAGTACCGCTACGGTAGTCACCCACCAAGGTGCGAAAGGGGGTAACGAGAGAGCCAGCAGAACCGCCGTGACCACGGCCGAGTAATCCTGCAGATAGAAGCCAATGGGTTTTTTGCGCAGTTTCAGTACTGTGGCCTCGGCCAGCACTGCCAACAGTGAAGCAAAAACCACATTGATGAGCACGCCCCAACCAAAGAAAATAGTGAGCGCGGATAAACCCGGCAGAGTGCTGAGCAGAACCCACTGCATGATGTTGGCGGTCTTGTTGCTGCCATGGGCATGGGGAGAGGTAACGCGGATCAATGCCATGTTTAGGCCGGTTTACTCTGTTGTGTAGATGGTGCAGTAGCTTGGGCTGCTGCCAGCGCTTGTTCGGCGGCGGCCAGACGAATTTTATTCTTTTCAACCGCATTGCTTAATTTTTCTGTTGCGGGACTGTTGGACTGGTCGCCGTTTGTTGCCAGGCTCGTTGCAAGGCTGTCCTGCAGTTTTTCCAGTTTGGCTTTTGTTTTGGTCACCCTATCTAGTAGTTCGTCAAGGTTTCTTGATTCTTCATGATTTTGTGGGCCCTCCGGGTCGCGAGCCTCAAGCGCTGGTGGCTTGCTGGACTCTGCCTCTACTTGCAAGTGCTTTTGCTGAGCTCGTTCAACTGCCGCTTCGATTATGTACTGCTTGCTTTCAGCCCCCCCAGCCCCAGCTTTAGCAGTAGTTGCCATTGTTGTGGTTTCCGCTTGCTCTGGCTGATCAGATGCTGCCTTCGCGGCCTGGGCTTTGGCTGCGGATTCTGCTCTGGCTTTGCGCTTGGCTGCTTTCTCCTGTTGTTCCCTGTCTAAGCGCTGTTGACGATATTCAAAGCGCGCACGGGACAAGTCGGATTTACGTTGTTCGATTCTTGCTGCCCGGATTTGGTCTTTGGCAAAGCGGTAGTACTGGACCAGGGGAATATGGCTTGGACAAACGTAGGAGCAGGCACCGCATTCAATGCAATCGAACAGATTGTACATCTCGGTTTTGTCGAACTCTTCCGCCTTGGCATACCAGAAAAGTTGTTGTGGCAGCAATTCCGCTGGACATACGTCAGCACACATGCCGCAGCGTATACATGCCTGTTCGGTTGCGGGCCCGGGAAACTCGTCAGGGGTGGCGGCCAGCAAACAATTGGTAGTTTTGATGACGGGCAGACTGGCATTGGGGAGGGTAAAGCCCATCATCGGGCCGCCCATAATCAAGCGCGTCACAGCGGGGCAGTGGCCTTGGTTTGGCCGGGGATGGCTGGTGATATCTACTGGCGCTGCTGCAGTAGCGTCCTGGGCCAATGGCAAGCCAGCTTGTTGCAGCAAAAAGCTCATAGCAGTTCCAAGCAATACTTCGTAATTACCCGGGCGTGGAACGCTTTCACCAACCACGGTAGTGATGCGGGAAATTAAGGGTTCTCCGAAGCGTATGGCCCGGTAAACCGCGGCAGCTGTGGCTACGTTTTGACACATAATGCCAATGTCAGCAGGAATACTTCCTTGAGGCACTTCCCGACCAGTAAGAATCCTGATGAGTTGTTTTTCGCCACCCGAGGGATACTTAGTCGGCACTACAATTACTTCGATGCGGGTATTGGCTGCGGCTTCACGCATAGCAGCAATGGCTTTGGGTTTGTTGTCTTCAATACCGATCAGCGTCTCTTCCGGTTCCAGTACATAGGCCATGATTTCCATGCCTTTGACAATCTGTTTGGCGCGTTCCTGCATTAGTAAATCATCGGCGGTAATATAGGGTTCGCACTCGGCCCCGTTTAATATAAGGCTGTTGACTTTGTCATTGCTGGGAGGATGCAGTTTTACCTCAGTTGGGAAACCAGCTCCCCCCATACCGGCGATGCCTGCCTGCCGGACCCTGCTCAGGATTTCAGCAGCGCTGAGTTGTTTATAGTCGGCACAAAATGTTAGTTCCATCCAGCGGTCTTCGCCATCACTTCGAAGTACGATACAATTATCACTCATACCCGATGGATGGGGCACTGGGTGTTCTTCAATAGCTGCAATAGTGCCGGAAGTGGGGGCGTGCACGGCGACGCTGATGCGGCCCACCGCTGTCGCAATCATTTGTCCCTTAAGCACGGTGTCACCTACCCTAACGCAGGGGTCAGCGGCCGCGCCAATGTGTTGGTTTAGTGGCAATACCAGAGTATCAGGCAAGGCAATGCTGCGGATGGATGATTGGGTTGACTGATGTTTGTTTTCGGGAGGATGAATACCGCCGTGGAAATCCCAGAGTTTTCTCATGCCGCTTGCTGGTCTCCATCATCAGTGGGCTTTGTGTTGTCGCCCGCAGCAGTGCCTTGACGGTCGCTAGCTATAATTGTCTGAGTAGAACTGAGTGGGGGAGATGGTCGTTCCCAGCGCCAGTCATTAATGGTGGTGGAAATGGGCAGCATATCGATGCAATCCACTGGACACGGTTCTACGCATAGATCACAGCCCGTGCATTCCTCTGCTATTACTGTATGCATTTGCTTGGCTGCACCCAGAATGGCATCTACCGGACAGGCTTGAATGCATTTGGTACAGCCAATACATTCTTCTTCACGGATAAAGGCCACACGCTTGTCTTTGGTTTCCCCGTGTTCTTCATCCAGTGGTTTGGCTTCCATACCTAGCAGGTCGGCAAGCGCGGCAATGGTGGTTTCTCCACCCGGAGGGCATTTATTGATGTCGTCGCCGTTGGCAATCGATTCAGCATAAGGACGACAGCCGGGAAAACCGCATTGTCCGCATTGGGTTTGTGGCAGAATGCCATCAATTTGATCGACTAAGGGATTGCCCTCTACTTTGAAGCGCACCGAGGCAAAGCCCAGAATAGCGCCAAAGGTTGCGGCGAGCGATAACAATGCAGCAATAGCAATGACAACAATGCTCATCGTGTTTATCTCAAATATTAACTAAGCCAGTAAAGCCCATAAACGCCAGCGACATTAACCCAGCGGTGATCATGCCAATGGCATGTCCCTTAAACGGCGTCGGTACATCGGCCACTGCGATACGTTCGCGCATGGCTGAAAATAATATTAATACGAGCGCAAAGCCAAGGGCTGCACCAAAGCCATAAAGAATCGATGCCATGAAATCGTTTTGCTTTTTTATGTTGAGTAAAGCGACACCCAGTACTGCGCAGTTGGTGGTGATTAATGGTAGGAAAATACCTAATACCCGATACAACAGCGGACTGGTACTGCGAATCACCATTTCAGTAAACTGGACCACCACAGCGATGACCAGAATAAAGGTGATGGTGCGCAGATATTCCAGCCCCAGCGGTGACAGTAAATAGGTGAACGCCAGGTAACTGCACACCGAAGACAAAGTCAGTACAAAGGTAGTGGCAAGAGACATACCCATGGCGGTTTCCAGCTTGCCGGAGACACCCATGAAGGGACACAAGCCAAGAAATTGCACCAGTACAAAGTTATTGACCAGAATAGTGCTAATGAGAATAAGTAAATAGTCTGCCATTATTACGGTAGTTTCAATCGCCTTGGTCTACATTTTCAGGTTTCGGCATTGCCTTTAACCGGCAAGTCCCGGTGCCATGGCTCTGACGCTAAGTCCTTGTGCTTGCAGTTTAGTTCAGTGCAGCGGAGCTGTCTCTGTCAATCACCTTTACATTACCCGCATGCCTGGTTGAGCGCCTGAATCCGGTTGCAAGAGCCATATGTCCTGGCCTCCTGGTCCTGCCGCCAGCACCATGCCTTCCGACAGGCCAAACTTCATCTTCCTTGGCTTCAAGTTGGCGACCATGACAGTAAGACGTCCTGTCAGTTGTTCTGGTTTATAAGCTGACTTAATTCCAGCAAACACTTGACGCTGTTGCTCTCCCAGGTCCAGACTAAGCTTAAGCAACTTATCCGCCCCCTCAACGTGTTCTGCTTTTACAATTCTGGCGATGCGCAAATCGATTTTGGCAAAATCGTCAAAGTCAATTTCTTTGGCCGTTCCGCTATCGCCTTCACTTTTGTTTTTACTTGCTGGACTCTTGCTGGCTTGACTCTCAATTGCTGCCGTTTCTATGGCAGCTTCAGGCTTTGAAGCGTCTACCATTTTAGTGATTTGTTTGGCATCAATACGAGACAACATCGGCTTAAATTTGTTTATTTTGTGTGCCAGCAAAGGTTTGGGTGCCTGTTGCCAATTCAGCGGTGTATTCAAGAACGCTTCCGTTTTTGCTGTCATGCCAGGCAGTACGGGCGACAGATAGGTCATCAACAGGTAGAACATATTGATGCCATTGGAGCAAATGGCGAGTACCTCATGAGCTTTCTCAGGATCTTTGGCGAGTTGCCATGGTTCTTTGTCAGCAATGTATTGGTTGGCAACGTCGGCCAGGGCCATGATTTCCCGGATTGCCCGACTAAATTCCCGGTTTTCATAAGCTTCGGCAATGGTAACAGATTGGTTAGTAAACTGGACCAGCAACTCCGGTTCGGAAACCTGGTCAGATAGCTTGCCCCCGGCTTTGTTGATGAAGCCTGCGCAACGGCTGGCAATGTTCACCAGTTTGCCCACCAGATCGGAGTTCACCCGAGCCATAAAATCCTTCAGGTTCAGATCCAGATCATCTACTCCAGAACTTAATTTAGCGGCGTAGTAATAACGTAAATATTCCGGATTAAGATAATTCAGATAAGTGCGAGCCATGATGAAGGTGCCGCGGGATTTAGACATTTTCTGTCCATCCACGGTGACATAGCCGTGTGCGTAAACGGCTGTTGGTGTCCTGAACCCAGCACAAGTGAGTAAAGCGGGCCAGAATAGGGCGTGGAAATTGACGATGTCCTTGCCAATAAAATGGTAGACCTCGGCACTGGAGTCTTGTTTCCAGTAATCATCAAAATTCAAATCATCTCGGCGGTCGCATAGATTCTTAAAACTGGCGAGGTAGCCAATGGGTGCATCCAACCAAACGTAGAAGAATTTACCTTCAGCATTCGGTATTTTAAAGCCGAAATAGGGCGCGTCTCTGGATATGTCCCACTCTTGTAAACCCGCATCCAGCCATTCTGCCAGTTTATTGGCAATGGCCTCTTGCAAGGTGCCGCTTCGGGTCCATTTTTTCAGAAAGTCCTGAAAATCGGGCAGCTTAAAAAAGTAGTGGGTGCTATCTTTGTTAACCGGCCTGGCCCCCGATATGGCCGATCTTGGGTCGATCAAATCTGCGGGGGTATAGGTGGCGCCGCAAACTTCGCAATTATCGCCGTACTGGTCAGGAGATTGGCATTTTGGGCAAGTTCCCTTGATAAAGCGATCGGCCAAAAACAACTGCTTTTCAGGATCAAAGGCCTGAGTGATCGAGCGAGTGGCAATGTGCCCCTGGTCACGACATGCTTTGTAAATGAACTCCGCCAATTCGCGATTTTCTTCAGAGTGAGTGGAATAATAATTGTCAAACCGGATCTGGAAATCAGCAAAATCCTGCTGATGTTCGGCATTGACCTGCTGGATTAATTGTTCCGCCGTGACACCGGATTCTTCCGCTTTGAGCATAATTGCCGTGCCGTGAGCATCATCAGCACACACATAGGTGCATTGATTTCCTCTGGCCTGCTGAAAACGAACCCAGATGTCGGTTTGAATATACTCCAGCAAGTGGCCCAGATGGATGGGTCCATTGGCATAAGGCAAGGCGCTGGTGACCAGAATTTTCCGTGACATGACCTGTTATTCCGAATAAATGGAGCGCTATGATAGCGCCTCAACAATAGATTTTCACTTGCAAAAGTGAGCGAAAAGCTAAAGCAGTGGTAGGGGATCATATTGCAAATGCAAACCCCATTGGATTGATGATAACGAGACTACACCTCAGTATAAGCATGAATACTAATTTGGTATGGTATACTTTTCCTTGAGGTAATAGAATCGTCGTCCTCCAGGCACTAACTAACAAGTCTGGCATTGATTAATAATAAGCAGGAGATTTAGATGACCACCGCGAACCAGGCTGATATAGAAAATGCTATTCGGGGCGTCAATGACCCCTATATGGGCACTGATTTATTTACTGCTGGCAGTATTGAAAAGCTGGACATTGAACAAGGGAAGGTGAATCTGCAAGTTAAGTTGGGCTATCCAGCGGCAGGCATCATTGGAGGCTTGAAGCAATTGCTCACCGTTGCTATCGAGAATTGCGACGGTGTTGAGGATGCCAACGTGGAGATGAGTTTTCACATTCCCTCGCAGCAAGCACAAAAAAATCTGCCGGGTATTCAAAGCATCAAAAATATTATCGCGGTGGCGTCTGGAAAAGGTGGTGTGGGTAAGTCCACTACGGCTGCTAACCTTGCTTTGGCTTTGAAAGCAGAAGGAGCTGAAGTTGGTATCCTGGATGCAGATATTTATGGCCCGAGCCAAGGTATGATTCTAGGCGTTCCCGACGGTACGCGGCCGGATAACAGGGATGGACAGTTTTTTATTCCCATTCTTGCCCATGACATTCAGGTTATGTCCATGGCATTCCTGGTCACCGAGAAGACACCCATGGTCTGGCGTGGTCCTATGGTGAGTGGAGCAATGCAGCAATTGTTGACCCAAAGTTTGTGGGGAGATTTAGATTTTTTGGTGATCGACATGCCGCCGGGTACAGGTGATATTCAGCTAACCCTGGCACAGAATGTGCCAGTGACAGGAGCGGTTATTGTTACTACTCCGCAGGACTTGGCCTTGCTGGATTGCAAGAAAGGAATCGAAATGTTCCGCAAGGTTGACATCGACGTGGTGGGTGTTGTTGAGAATATGAGTACTCATATCTGCAGTAATTGTGGACATCATGAACCTTTGTTTGGTGCCGGGGGTGGCGAGCGGGTAGCAAGCGAATATCAAACTGAACTACTTGGACAGCTGCCGCTGCACATGACCATACGCGAACAGACCGATTCAGGCTTGCCCAGTGTGGTCGCAGAACCAGATTCAGAGGTGAGTTTGGTTTACCGTGATATAGCTCGCAAGATAGGAGTCTCACTTTTCAAGCGTGCGCAAAGTCAGGTCGGCGTAGTGCCACAAATTATTATCAAGTCAGACTAGTCAGGATAGAGAATGGCGATTAAAGCAGACAAGTGGATTCACAAGATGTCACTTGAGCACGGGATGATTGAACCGTTCCAGCAGGACCAGGTGCGACGGTCGGAGAGCGGTGAAAAGGTTATCTCCTACGGTGTCTCCAGCTATGGCTATGATGTACGTTGTAGCAGCGAATTTAAGATTTTCACCAATGTTCATTCCGTTACCGTAGATCCCAAGGCTTTTGATGCGAAAAGCCTGGTGGATTTTAATGGTCCGGTTTGTATTATCCCGCCTAATAGCTTTGCTTTGGCCAGTACAGTGGAATACTTTCGCATTCCACGTAACGTGTTGACTATCTGTTTGGGCAAATCCACTTATGCTCGCTGTGGCATTATCGTCAATGTAACCCCTTTAGAGCCGGAATGGGAAGGTCATGTGACGCTTGAGTTTTCCAACACGACCAATTTGCCGGCAAAAATCTATGCCAATGAAGGCGTTGCGCAAATGCTCTTTTTTGAATCTGACGAAGCCTGCGACGTTAGCTATAAAGATCGTGGCGGCAAATATCTGGGACAAACTGGTGTAACTTTACCTAAAGCATAGAATGACTATAGGGCTGATGTATTCACTGATTTGGATTGGCTAACGGCAGGCGAGTGGCGCTTTGACTGCAACAGAAGGGATCATCAAGTATCATTTGGAGCATGAAACCAGGGTGCTTGGGGATGATTATCCCTTTGCCTCTCTTAACGCTTGCAGGGAAAAACTGGTTGGCCAAGGTTGGGTAGGTCAGGATAAAAACCGCTATCAAGGCCTTGGTTTTGGCAATATTAGTATCAGGGTGTCAGATTTTGGCTCTTTTTTGATCACTGGTAGTCAAACCGGCTATCTCGCGACATTACAAGCACAGCATTTTGCGCTGGTTACCGATTATCAACATAAATCGAATAAGCTCTCATCACAGGGCTTAGTGTCTCCATCTTCTGAAGCCTCCACCCATGGCTTTTTGTATTATCTTAGTAATGAAATAAATGCGGTTATTCATATCCATTCCCCAGAGTTGTGGCGTTATGCTGTGGCAAGTGGTTTGCCTTGCACGTCTGCAACGGCCGCCTACGGCAGTGAGGCGTTGCTTCATGAAGTCGAACAGCTATGGCGCTCGAGTGTATTTAATAAATGCCCACTATTCGTCATGTTAGGGCATGAAGATGGTATTATTAGTTTTGGGCAGTCTCTTACGGAAGCGGCTGCACCTTTGTGGGAATGCGGCCAGTACTGTCATCATGGATAGATCAGGAGCTTGTTATCATGCAGATCAATGAGTGCTCAACATTTCTGTCGTCGTCGATACGGTGTATCTGAGGCGCTTCTGATTCGTTGCTCAGATTATAAATCAGTGGATATCTGCACAAGTCGCGTTGCAAGACCTTCTAGTTAGTGCTCATCCAGAAACGCCGGTTTTTGATGGGCACTAACGCAGTACAAGGAAGTGCTGCCAAAGTAGATCGCCTAAGTGATTGATTTATCGAACAAAGTAGAATCGACATATTGCTTTTCGACTCCGCGAAACGGCATGGAAGCCGTTTCAGGATGAAAGCTAGTTAAGCGAACGGTTAGCCGGTGAATCGATCAGGTAATTTAGCGATGGCCACTTCAATTAAGCATTTTTCTCATCTTGAAAAGTTAAGGGGCTGGCGGCAACAGGCCTTTGTGCTTTCACTGGCAGAACGGGCCTTGCCCAATTTGATGTTGGGTATCGATGTGTTGGAAATAGATACTCCTCTAAGTGGTCCCCGGTTGGTAGACGCTTTCTGGAGGTCACTTGTGCGGCAGGAATTACTCATTTTTAGTCAGTCGCTGGATTATTTATCTAATTTGTTTGAGCAATTTAAGGTCAGAGGAGAGTATGGTGCGCGACCGGCCGAGGATGCTGTTCGACTGTTAATGATGACGCAGAATCTGTGTCGCCGACCAGGTTTAAGGCTGGCCAAAGAGGCGGGTCAGCTTAGTTTCCAGACGGTAACCACCTATATCGAATTTACAGAAGGTAGTGACTTAGATGAGCATGATTTAGTCATGTTGCTCGACAAACATCCCCTGGTTAAAGCTGAGGTTAGATTTCAGCGCGATATTCACCGCAGGCTAAGTAACGCCGCATTGACTGATGCTGATCTGAATCAGGTTCGCCAACTGGCTAAAAATGGTGGATTGAGTGGCATCGGGATTGGTCACTAACAAAGATAAATAGTCTCCACGTTAAATACTGAGCCACTAGTTGGCAGGACAATATGAAGTTATCGAGTTTTGGAAAGAAGTTCAGTCAGGATGCCGGCATTAACTCGCTTATGATCGATTTGGGTGAAGCGATGAAAGATGCCAATGCCATTATGATGGGGGGAGGCAATCCTGGTTTCATTCCGGAGCTTCAGGCTGTTTTTCGTAGCGAAATGAGTCGGCTCGCTGCTGACGAAAAGGCTTTTCATAATCTGACGGGTATTTATGACCCCCCGCAAGGAGATGTGCAATTTATCGATGAGATCGCTGGATTACTGCGGTCTGAGTATGATTGGCCCGTCAGCCGCGAAAATATTGCCCTGACTAATGGTAGTCAGTCCGCTTTTTTTATGTTGTTTAATATGTTTGCCGGGCCTTTTGATGATGGTAGTCGTAAGCAGGTTCTGTTACCGATGACCCCAGAATATATTGGCTATGCCGACTCTGGTCTGGCTTCCAGATTTTTTTTATCACGGCGGCCATCCATTGAGATGCTGGATGAGCATCGTTTTAAGTATCACGTAGATTTTGACAACCTTAACATCGGTGAAAACATTGGCGTGATCTGCGTTTCCCGACCGACTAACCCCACCGGTAACGTGCTCACCGACAATGAACTGTCAGCGTTGATAGACTTAGCGCGACAACATGATTTACCTTTAATTGTTGACGGTGCCTATGGTTTGCCATTTCCCCATTTGATATTTACTGAGGCAACTCCGGTTTGGGATGATCATCTGGTTTTATGTTTAAGCTTGTCCAAGTTGGGTTTGCCTGCTTTGCGCACGGGTATTGTCGTTGCTGAACCTGCGGTCATCAAAGCGCTGGCTACGATTAATGCAATACTGAATTTAACTCCAGGTAGTGCCGGTGCAGTGTTAACAAGAAAGTTGATAGCAAATCGCGAAATTCTAAGGATTAGCCGACAAGTGGTTAGGCCATTTTATGAGCGCAAAGCCAAACGTGCATTTGCTCTATTGAGCCAGGCTTTAGAGGGCTTTCCCTACGCATTGCATGAACCAGAAGGGGCGATGTTTCTATGGTTGTGGTTACGGGATTTTCCTATTTCCAGTAAGGAGTTGTATCAGCGTTTAAAAGCCAGAGGGGTAGTGGTCGTCTCAGGGCACTATTTTTTCCCCGGCCTTGATGATGACTGGGAGCACATCCATCAATGTCTGCGCATCACCTATTCTCAGGATGATGAATCCGTCGAGCGCGGCCTGAAGTTGATCGCTGATGAAGTGAGGATGGTCTATACATCGCCGTACTGAGTTGGGTGGCTTTGCTATGGTACTCTTCATAGTCTAGTGCGATTCTAGTGCGATCCCAAAAAATGCCTCACTCGTCGTTCTTTGGATGGGTGCGGGGATTTCTGTTTCGATTGAAGTTCGGCTCTTTGTCTTTGTTAGAGCCAGCGTTATATATGTCCTCTTTTTTCTCGGTCATTTTATTGTCAGTCATTTTATTGCTAACTCCTCCCTCATCTACTTCAGTCTCTTTTGTGTGGTTTTCCTGGCTTTCTGCTGCAAAGTGCAGCGCCATTTCAAATGCTTTGTTGGTGAAAGCGAGCACTCTTTCATAATCTTGATCCGACAAAGCCCGGGCGGCATCGTGGCGTCGGTAGATGTTGATGAATTTGCGTTCTCTTTCATAGTGTAACGGAAGCCTGCCCAGCCCCCAATCATTGAGAATACGCCATACATCGGGATTATAAGTTCGGGTGTATTTGATGATGAAGGGAATGGGATCATTTCTGGCCAGCAAGGCAGCTAATCTGAGTATTAATTCGAAAGACAGAGTGGCTGTTCCGTTTTCAACCGCTTCCAGCAGACTTTTGTCTTTTAAATTGATGGCTTCACTGAGTTCACTAATTGTTAGTCCGGCCACTTCGCGCAGGTCTTTCAGGGATTGCCCCGTTGCTCCCATTACTTTTAGTTGTTCTTTATTTTTTAGAATGGTTTTACCCATTTTTATGGAGCCGCCAGTGGTCTTGCGGGCGACATTGACTGCAGAGTTAGTCAATCCGCTTAGTTTGTTACGCCATGTAGTTTTTTCATTACCTGGTTTTGTCTTGCTTGCACGGCTTTTTTTCGCCGATGCGGAGATCGCCTTTCTTCTCGTGGTGGGATGGTCGCTTTTCTTCCTGGACGATGTTGCTTTGCGAGTGCGGCTTGGCTTTTTGGGATTGGAGTCGTCACTTTCTTTAGTGGAATCAGGCATGGCTGGCTACTTCGCATACTTAGACTGAATGTTAGTCCGGTTGTAGCCCCGTCGGGGCTGAGTTGATTCTTTTTTTCTAAATGGCTGAATAAAGTCTATGCCAAGATTTCAATCAGTGACAGGGTTTTATTGATGATCAATTAGTTGCAGGTAGTATTTGATCACCTGCTCAATGTCGGGCCTTAGAAGAGGGTAGGAGCGGATGCAGCACTTCTCTGGACTACTCGCTTACCAGCTCTGTTCTATACATGATATTGCTCCGCTATATTTTGAGGCGATTGTGGATAATGTCTTGCGTATGGACAGGGAAATGATCCTTTTTGCGATCGGCAAAATAGTGTTTGAGCGTTTCTTTTACTGTTGGGAAGGCAATGTTGTCCCATGGGATATCTTCTTCTTCAAACAGCTGGGTATCCAAGCTTTCTGAGCCAATACCGTATTTGCCATCCAAGATGGTTGCGCGGAAAAACAGATGAACCTGACCAATATGAGGAATACTTATCATTGTGTAAAAGCCATCTATGCTTACCTTGGCCATGGCTTCCTCCCAGGTTTCCCTTTTAGCAGCATCTATGGTGGTTTCCTGCATCTCCATAAAACCAGCAGGTAAAGTCCAATACCCAAGTCTTGGTTCTATCGCCCGTTTGCATAGCAGTATTTTCGAGCCAAAGACGGGGATCGTGCCAGCAACAATTTTTGGGTTAATATAATGTATGCACTGGCATTGACTACATACAGCTCTGAGGCGGTTGTCACCTTCAGGGATTATTTGCTCTACAGGGTGGCCGCATTGGCTGCAGTACTTCATTCATTTCCTCTGATTTTTTTAATATCAGGCCGCTCTCTACGCATGCAGATTAGAGACCTGCATCAATACCACCTTAGTTTAAGTGTGCTATGGTTCTACCACAATGACCGAAACAAGTGTTGATAGTTTGATAAATCGAATAGTCACTAAAGTAATTGCAAATTCTCCTGGTATTCTGCCCGGCAATATGCCTGAGGCAGCAGTGTTAATTCCCGTTACCAACGAAGATGTTCCTCAGATCATTTTAACCAGGCGTTCTAGAAGAATGAAAACCCACAGTGGGCAAGTAGCCTTTCCTGGCGGGATGAAAGATGAGGTTGATATCAATCTTGAAACCACGGCATTAAGAGAAAGCGAAGAAGAAGTTGGCATAGAATCCCGGTCGGTTGAAGTGATCGGTGGGCTAAATCAGGTACTTTCAAAGCATCGGATAAAAGTCACTCCCTTTGTGGGTTTGGTTAACCCGGACGTGAAACTCGTGCCTTGCCCGAGCGAACTCGACAGCGTCTTCAGGGTTCCGATCGATTTTTTCCTTAATAACCCACCTAGTCGAATAGACACTTTGGACTATGAGAATTTCCAGGTTTTTGCCCCCAGTTGGTTGTACGGCGATTATGAAATTTGGGGGATGTCAGCAGTGATATTAAAGGACTTTTTCAAGGTGGTATTCAATAAAAGTTTTTACGATGACCATTAAATATCAGTTTTATCTGTGCCTGGTCTGATGAATTTTCGTTGAGTTTTGCTAATCATTTCATGTTTTTTGTAAGCGTTGAAAAGATATCTTTGGAATTAGTTTAATTGTTTTTGTCGGACTATTGACGAAGTCGCACAATGACGTATAATCGCCCCCTCTTTCAACGGGGACACCCGATAGAAAGGAATATGTGGAGACGGGATACAGAACTTTTTCGAAGGTCGCAGATACATGCTGCGATGAGAAACTTTAACAATTTGATCAGGAAATTTGTGTGGGCACTGACTGGGGTGGTCTGGCGAAGGTACGCAAGTACC
>JGI12048J13642_10317157_pt1 | contig 16479 bp, 12 predicted proteins | sample ElkSlonscriptome_16_FD_13642 | JGI IMG/M metagenome (IMG submission 13642)
GCCAGGTGTTACCGACCGGAGCTACGACTATTCAATGCGACTATCAGGGCATTCCAGTCGTTCAGGTGGGTAATTTTGCCGATGAGGATCTGGCGCAGTCTTGGGCAGAATATTTATCTACGGTAGAAGGGTTTCAGACGGCGATCGCCCCTCGAACGGATTCTCCCGACGCCAATTCTCCAGAACCTCCCGCAGCGACTCCGGTTGTCGATTCGGCAAATCCCGATGAGACTCCGACTCCGGAACCAACCCCCAATCCCTCTAATCCTTCTGACACCCCAACATACAAGCCCACCGTGCTTGAGCCTGGATACGCCATCCTCGTCCGATACTTCGATCGCCCCGAACTAGCAGCTCAACTTCAATCCCAACTCAACGCCTCCGTAGGACTAGCCGTTTACGAACAGCAGCCTTACTTGCTAGCCCTTTATTCCTCAGATGCAGTCACGGCGGGACAAGTCTTACAGCAACTCAGCCAGCAGTTTAGTGTTCTCATGGTGGATAGCAGCCAGGTCGTCGTGCTCAGCCCTGCGGTGTCTGTCGCGGAGTCAGTCGAGAGAAGTGCCAACTTGCAATAACGGAAAGGGCGATCGCCCCTTCCTCATCAAAGCTGACAGGCGATATGGGCTACGCCTAGGTAAGCCAACACCTCTTCTCTCAGTACTTCGGGGTGAACCTTTGAGCCTCGACTAATACGGGACTGGGTCAGGTTCCGGTGGTCTTCGTAGATATACACCAGGAGAGTCTCTATCAGAAGAGTCAACTCTTGGCACCTCCATCCAAGTAGGGCGAGCAAACGGAGCAGGGACAGCAGGGCGATCGCACTGAACACTCCGGGGAGACATTCTCGCAAACAGTGGTGGAAGTCTCACTGGAGAGAACCTTGGCAACGGCACCTGAAGAGGCTCTGAGTAAGACGGAAGCGCCCAGTCTCCTTCCGTTGTCATCGTCATGTCTCCATAGGCTTGCTGAAGTCGAGCGACCTGTTCAACTTGCCCTAACTCCTCATACAGTCGAGCCAAGCTACCCGCTATTGTGATCATGTAGGCATCGCTTTCCGCAAACTGTTCAGCGAGTGACAGTGCCGCTTCACCTTGGGCAATAGCCGCTTCTAGCTCACCTCGACGCCAAGCCTCATGTCCCAGCATCATCAGTGCCTGGAGTTCTCCAGATGCATAGTCATACTGCCGACTCGTGTCCAGAATGAAGCTCAATGATTCGGGCGATCGCCCTGGTTCACGATTCATGAATCGTAAATCCGACAGCAACCGCTCTAGCTGACGTATCACACCTGCCCGTTGACTCGCCTCAATCAACTGCTGTTGAAGCGATTCCAGCTCAGAAGAACCGTCTGAGTCAGCGATGGAATGGGCAACCAGCAATCCTCGCAATAGATCAGCTTCTAGGTCAGCTCGTAAATCCGCTTCTGCGGATGGCGGTAGATTTTCGAGAAACTGAAGCCCAGCCCTGTAAGTGGCGATCGCTTGCTCGATCTGACCCTGTCGGCGATAGAGCCAACCCAAGGTTTCTGTCCAGGATTTGTGGTAATTCCCGTCATCCGTTGGGTTCATGCTCGTCTCAGGCGCAGGAAATAACTCTAAGGCTTGCTCAGCCCAGGCGATCGCCTGCTCATACTGGCAAGCTGTATAGGTTAGTGCAAACAGATCTTCGAGAACTTTCAAGCTGTTAGACTGATCACCGAGACTGCGATAGGCATCCAAAGCTCGCTCGTAGGCTGCGATTACTGCATCAAAATCTTCCCCTTGCTCCTCCAAGGCTTCAGCCTCCTCGAACCATGCATCCGCCTGAGCCTCAGTCACGGTTTGAGCAAGGCTAGGGCGCACCAATGCTGTCATGGGAATGAGTAGGGTGAGGGTAGCGATCGCCATTCGCCACAGTACAGTCATCCTCCAATCTGAATTGCAACTAAAACGCAAATTTGAAAGCCGATGCCTGATCGCCATACTGCCTTGTCAAGGGCTTATCGTCTTCCACACGGTAAGCGAAATCAAAACTCAATGCCAACTGCTGTGGTTCCTTGAGCGCGGAAGATTGGCGATCGCTCCTTGATTTTTGAGGGAGCGATCGCCTCTTGCGCTTTGGGATGGCGATTGTAGAAAAAAGATGTTACTCAGGTTTTCCATTCTGAGACAAAGCCACATTACAGCTCATTTGATTGTCTCAAGGCGAACGCAATAACCGTCTCACTAAGTCGGATTCCTCGTCCTTGCATTTTTTGAATCGCATCGACCATCGTGATTGAAAAGCCGCTTTGCTTTGCTTTGCTTTGCTTTGCTTTGCTTTGCTTTGCTTTGCTTTGCTTTAATCAAGATGCCGATACTGCCCGTCAATCTTAGTCCACTCAATCGTGCAATGCGGCGTCCTACTGCTTCATCAATGCAGACAGTCTGAATGCCTTCGTTCAAAGCAAGCTGAATCACAGAGGCTTCACCTTTATCCAAAAGATTTGAGAGCGGAGGTTGTATGGTCATAGACTTACTACGCTTTTCGAGCCAGTTGGCTGCCTCAAATTCCTCTGCACCTAGACGGGCAGCACTCTCTACAAGAATTTCCTCACAGACTTCGAGCGGAACAATCACACGAGAATATAGTTGTTGAAGAACGCGAAGATCTCCTAAAGCCGCTATCAGGGCCAGAATAGGGCTAGTGTCAATCACCCAGGATTCCAGTTCAGGCATTGTCGAGATCTGCCTGAAGCTCTTCCTCTGTGAGATCGATCATCGGCACATTGTAACGATGAAGGTTGCTTAGAAAGGTAATGCGATCCGTCTCAACTAACTGTGCAGCAAGACCGGAAGAAATGCGCTTCATTTCAAATAGTTTGACTGCAAGTGCCCAACGAGCCTCATCTTCAAATTGCTCACGAGTTTGTTGCAGACTATCCGGCAGCGTGTCGGGATAGTTGATTTTGAGCTGATGAATCATAGTCATTGAATTGACGATAAAAGGGGCGACACCCGTCAGTTCGTGAACGGTTCTGGAATCTATTATGACTCGCTGTTCGTTTGAGGCGATATGGGCTATGCCCAGGCTTCGACGTGAGCTCAGTCGAACGGCAAGCCAACGCCCTATCCCTCGAAGTAGCCTGAAACCCGATCGGATACAATCAGGTCGAGGAAGCGTATTGGGTTTTTCTCATGGTACAAACCCCAGCCAAATCGTTGACATTGGAGGAATTTCTGAGCCTGCCAGAGACCACTCCTGCCAGTGAATATCTTGATGGAGACATCATTCAGAAACCAATGCCCCAGGGAAAGCATAGTCTGCTCCAGCGGGAACTGAGTTTTGCGTTGACCCTTGCCTTTAAGCCAAAGCAGACCGCTCAAGCTTTTCCAGAACTGCGGTGTACGTTTGGTGGACGCTCGATTGTTCCAGATATAGCGGTCTTTCAAACCCATCGGATTCCTCGCGACCCCGATGGACAAGTGGCTAACTCATTTAACGCAGCACCAGATTGGGTCGTTGAGATTCTTTCTCCTCAACAGAGCCAAACAAAAGTGATTCGCAATATCTTTCACAGTCTTGACCACGGAACTCAGATGGGGTGGCTGATAGACCCAGACGAATCCTTCATCTTTGCGTATGGAGCCGACAAATCGGTGCAGGGATTTGAGGCTAGCGAGATCGTGCTCCCCGCCCCCGCCTTTGCTGAGACCGTTCGGCTCAAGGCAGATGAAATCTTTGCCTGGTTACAGGCTTAGAAGTAAACTAATTCTGCAAATCAGCTCTAGGCTACATGGAAGAGAACCCACGCAGGCTAGAGCCGATTTTTTCAAAAATTGGAAAATTGGGAACGACTCAAGCGGATTGAGTTTCTGGTGGAGAAATCTGGCTGATCGTGTAGCGGGCGATCGCCAGACTAAGACGAGCCTGCTCAACTCCTGAAAGTTCTGTCCAGGCAGCGTAGCGAACTGAGCGCAGAGCTACTTCTAGAGAGTCAGACTCCTTTCCTCGCATGGCGTAAGCGTAGGGTCGTGCCAGTACGAATAAATCTTCGCTGTCCCAATCGCCCAAAATAGACTGGACGCATTCGACAAGCTGGTTTGCCATGGGCTGAGAAGAAGCGGCCAATGTCTGAGCCTGCTGCACGATCGCCTGCACAAAATTAGAAGGAATGCGATCGCCAAACTTTTCCTCTAGCTTAGCCTGTAGGGGTTGAGGCGGATCCCAGGCTTGGTCTAGAGTTTCAAAAAATTGCTCTCCAGATGCTTCTAGCATTGCCAGCTCTTCAGGGGAAGCCGCTGCCGTCCACTCTGCTTCCAAACGATCGAAAAATGCTTCTGTGTTCGGACTGTCATTAGTCCACGGATAAGGCGCTTCATCACTGAGAAGCACAGCTAGAAGCTCTTGTTTAAGAGCGTCCGAATCGTTGAGGGTAGTTGGGATATCAGCATGGTCGCTTGCCATAGGGTACTCCTGAATGCATCTCTAACTCACTTTAGGGCTGCCGGCTGATTACTGTCGCTGGCCTATCAAACTTCCTGATACCCATACCTACACGGTCGTCATCAGGCGTTCCGCATGGGGCAATCACGAATATTATGACAACTATCACTTTTTACCCGATTGTTGAATACCGCGCAGGAAACAGTTCACCGCAATCCGAGCGAGATTCTGTGCAAAAACGAGAAAGATCCAGCTCAGATCCAGGGCGATCGCAGCTTTACTCTGATCCAGCCTCTACCACAAACTCCAGTGATTGACTCCGAGTACTGCCAAACTTGATTTGGTTCGCCGACCGCAACGGCACTTCTGTTTGATGCACCAGTTGCCATCCAGCGTTTTCTAACGGATCTAAAAGCCAAGTGCCAAATCGAGAAAAGTCTCGTAAGTAAAATGGCGTCTGCGCCTCATCATCAGGTGCAGACTCTCGATAAAAAATTTCTGCATGTTGGCGAGATACCCCAGGATCTCGAATGACCAAGTCATTTCCTTCCATTTTGCCGATTCGCATAATGCCCCCATGAATCGGCCAGATTTGGGACGATATTCCGACAGAGCGCAAAAACGCCGATGGTGCTTGGCGAGAAAGCCATGACGTTGAATGCTCGGGAATTTCGGTGACTTGACTGTTAAAGGGCCGCACCAGCTCTCCACTAAAGTCTGGATGCATGTACAAGACAGGCAGCGTCCAGGTCGGTTGATTGAACTTATACAGCGTTAGCAACTGTTGACGAGCGATCGCCACCGCACAGTCAATCGAGCGCCTTTCTGCCAGAGCCTGAGCAAAGCATTTGATAAAGCTCAAGGCTTCATCATCCGTGATCATATCTCGCATCGCCAGCACCGCAGGTACTCCGTGATGAACGAGCACTTCAGCCAAGCTACTGCGTGGAAGGGGTTGCTGAAAACTATTGCGGTCGGGCTGCGCTCCCCAGCAGGCATTGAAGACCGCCAGCTTCACCTGATTGCGAGTCAAGACTTGGGCGAGTTCTGTCCCATTAATAGTTGCATCTGGCCCCAAAAATAGCATTCCTCCATCGGGAGCTGGCACTCCATGCCCCGCATAAAACAGAATATTGTATCGGCCTTTCTCAATTTGATGAACAAGCTCCGCAGGCGTAGGCTGCACCAAAGTGTCCACCTTGCTTTCAACGATGGGGGAAGAGTTTCGACCATCCTCTCCATCGTTTCCCGTCAGAACCTGCTCCAAAACCTGAGCTTCTTGCTGCAAATCAAGGCGATCGCTCGATCCATAAGAGCTTTGTCCCAGCACCAGCAATATTTTGAGAGAATTTTCGACCCGTAGAGAGGGAAGGGGATCAACAGCGCTGGTCGTCCGACTAAATAAAAGCTGCTGACTGAGAGAAATCGCCTGCATTCCTGCTTCCGCCTGCATAATCTCCCACGGTAGATGGGTCAGCGTCGGATCGCGTACATCCAGTCGCAGCTGTAGCGGTTTACTTTGTCCAATCGCAATGCCTTGGCTCTGGTCAAAACTGCTCCGAATAACTCCCTCAAACAGCCAATTCCAGAGCGTGACGCCCAGATACTGCATCAATCGGCTTGTATAGTTGGTGCCTTGAGTCACCTCCGCTCCTGCCTCCTCCCAAACCTCAGGCAAAGCATCATCCATCGATTCAACCGAGGCACTATCTGGCGAAAACATAGACTGCCATGCTTTCCATACCTGCATCAGAGAAGGTGTCCAGGCACAATCGCGATGAACGTAGCCTCCAGGAAAAGGAGCCTTGAGAATCCACAGCGCATAATGCTGGGTTTGAGCTACTTCTAGCCGGGAAATGGCAACACTGAGACAAGGAATATCAGACACAGCTATGCAAACTTCGGGTTAGTGACGCTGAGAGAGCAGAAACCAGACAGGACACATATTCTATCGCGGTTCATGGAGAGGGCAATAGTGGCCTGGGTTAATTGCTCTCAGCAATGGGTTGACAATTCTCTTGCTCCTCTGGACTCAGGACAGTCCGAACATCGACTACAGCCGGAACTAGCAGAGCTTCTGCAATCCATCCAGTCTGCCCTGGCGTGAGCATTTCAACTGGACGAGCTTGTGACGCATCAGGTGCAGAAGAAACAGGTGCAGAAGAGGGAGGGGGCGAAGTCTCGCCGTCAGAAGAGATAGGCTCTATCGACGAAGGCATTCGTTCTAGCGGAATGGGCAATGCACACAACTGCAGCCGCACCCAAAGCCCTTGACTCGAACCTTCTTGCTTTCTCAGCACTTTCAACGTACTCCCTGCCGGGATCAAATGAGGTCGATTAATCTCGGCGCTCGAGGGCGAAACCGGAGGCAAACCTGATGGAGGTGCGACATCAGAAGATGGATCTAAAGGTGCTGTTCCAGCGGAGCCGCTAGGATTTGGAGGATTTTGAGGCTGGGGCAAGAGCATGAGCAAATTGGCGGAGTCAGGGGCGGGATCACCTTCTAGCGCGGACGGACTCACCTGAACAAAGTCACCACTGTCGAAGACTAATTCACTTTCGTTAGGCTCAAACTCGTCAAACGACGGGTTCGCACCCTCACCTTCGCTTTCGCTTTCGCGATCATCCGACGCATCGTTGATTCCCAAAATCATGTTGATGCGATCGCTCACGGGCGGCAGCAGAATGTATGCCAAAACCCCTCCCAGAGCCAGCAAAAAAGCAATGCTAAGAATCAGCGGGAGCAAACGGCTCGACGAGGACCGAGGCTTAGATTGATCTTCAGTCTGTAGATTGTCCGCTGTGGCTTGAGTGGTGATGTCAGAAGACTGAGGAGTAACTAGCTGAGTTTTCGCAGTCTCATCGAAGTCTATCTTGGTCTCATTCTGAAGTTTGGTCGGAGCCGAGCGTTGTTGCAGGCGAGTGTTGCTCGAAGGGTTAGATGTCGAAGAGGACAGCGCCGGAGGTGTCGCTAGATCGGCAGAGAGTTGCACATCTGCTACGGGCTCAGCTGACCAGCTAATCAGCCCAACCGTCACGTTGTCATGGCCATTGTATTGATTGGCAGCCTGAATCAACTGATCTACGGTAGTTTGAATGTCTACTTTTCCTTGGAATAGTGGCGTAAGGTAGGTCTGCCAGGTGCTTTCTAGCAAATCGTTATCACTCAGTCCATCGGAGCAAAGTAAAAGCAATCCTTTGCCCTCCAGCACAATTCGCTGAATTGTTGGGTGAAGACTGCTAGAGGCACTCATGCCCAGCGCTTGAACCAACGAGCCCGAACTGGGCTGATAGAGAGCACTGCGATAGGTGCCATAGCCCAATCGTGCTTCCCGCGAAGCCACATCATCATCTAGAGTTGCCTGATGACAGCCTGAATCTGTAATGAGGTAGGCACGGCTGTCTCCAAGATGAGCCAGATACATCTCATGATGTTGCAACACCCCCATGACCAAGGTTGTGCCCATGCGATCGCGATCGCGACGCTGTTCACCATCATTACGCTCGCTGATCACATCGTTTGCGATACAGGTTGCACGGCGCAGCTCAGTGATNAGAGTAGCGGAACTGAGGCGTTTGATATTGAGGGCATCCAGATGAGAGTAGAGGGTGTCGATGGCGCTCTGAGAAGCAACATCGCCGCCCGAATGTCCCCCAATGCCGTCACAAACAATGATGAGGCGGGAATCGAGGGGAGGAGACTTGGTTTGCTGAGAGTCAAGGTGAACAACAGGATGTTGCGACGGGAAGCAGGCATCTTCATTGCGAGAACGACTCGGGCCGCGATCCGTTTGGGTAGCCATGCTGATCTGCCGTCTCTGGGCTTTTCCAGTAGTCATCAAGGCTCGATCAAGGCACATGAGTAGTTGCTTAGGTTGCTGAATTTTGCCATCAATCAGGTGATGGCACAGAGCTTCGAGAAATGAGCGAATCTCTGGACGAGCCGTTGGCACCCACTGCAGCCAAGTTTCCCCTAGCTTGGCAAACAAAGAGGCTCCGACGCCTTGAGTTGTGCGGCGATCGCTCCGCAATTCCAGCAGTCGCACGAGATGATCTTCAACACGAATTAGCTCTGGGTCAATCAAACTAGAAACCACCTGCTCTGCAGCCAGAGGTTGCCAGAGTTTTGCCAGTTGCCATAGCCAGTTGAGCTGGCGCATCGCATTCACGTCTTGCCACTGGCTCGTCAAGCTGGGTAAGAGACGCAGTTCCGACGGGGATGATGAAGACGCTGAGGCTTTTGACAAAACAGACGGAAGGGCGATCGCCGCATATTCCAGCAGTAAGATTGCCTCTGCCCCCTGCTTAGCATCGTCATACTGCATCCAGCCGTAGGCCTGAGGGACATGAATCTGATAGGCGGCCAGCCGCAAATAGGGCATAACTGCCGGAGGAAACTGCGACAGGGTCGCTGGAGACACACCGGGTTGAGTGTCTAGAAAAATGCGGGGAGCCTTGCAAAGATATCGTTCGGACAGAGTTTGCCCTGGCTCAATTGTTGCAGCAGACTTTCCCACCGCCCACAGGTAGCGCTTGGGCAGCGGCATCCGACACCGCTCGCAAAACTGGTGCGTTTCTGGATTAGGAGCCTGGCAATTGTAGTTTGGGCAGTAGAGCATTACCGTAACCCTGCACACATGACAGAGATACAACAGTTCATAGTCCTATCAAAATATCTTAAGATGCCCTGATTTCGAATTTTTCCGTCCTAAAATGTTGACACTACACTGGGTTTAGCAAAAGAAGCTTTTTGTGTCTAAAAGGTTCCGGCCTCTCAGTATGGCTCTTGCTGGCGCTTTTCAACTCCGTCAAGAGGCAGGAGAAACCACCGCTAAAACAGCATTGGAGTTAAGAGTTATGTAAGGTTACTTAGGTTCAAGGCCAAGAGCAGCGATCGCACTGTATATCAACACGATTGTTATCGACTGATCATGGTTTGCACCAGCGCCCCCGACAAGATTGCGCCTAGGGTTCCCCGTTTGACAATCGGAGAGTGCATTTTAGAACGAATTCAAACATCTGAGAGCCAACCCTGGGGCTACACCACTACTATCTCAAGCACTGGAGCAAGTCAAAACGCACTGAATTGATGAATTGAGAGGGTTTAGCTTAACCTCATTAGCTCTATCTCAGGCGATTGAGCGCAATTCTGTTCTCATCCAGTCTTAGCGCTGTCTCATCCGGAACTGAGCTTCGAGAAAGCTGTGAATTTCTCAAAGACTCATTCCCAAAACATCCCAAAATATTGCGTCACGTTCTCAGTTCTCAAGTCCCAGTTCTCTAGACACTTTGATGAAGCGTGGAACATGGGGCTTTCAGCACAGAAACACAATCACAGCTAGACGCTGATGTCTGCATCCACGCGAGGAAGCCCAAGACTGTAGTTGCGAACACGACTGTTGAGATTATAGGAAACCACTCCATCTTGGAGGAGCGATCGCACAAAGTGCTCTAGGTCTGAACCAATGCGCCGCAGATTGTAATCCGTTAAATCGGCTCCATCATAGGCCTCGACCAGCTCATCGAACTTGCGATAGACTTTCTGCAAAGCCTCGTCAGACCAATTCAGCTCGTTGTCTGGATCGACGTCCAAAGTCAGCTTGTCATCACTTTGCACAAACGAGTCGTTTTCGATTTCGGCAGCAAAGATACGAACGTGTCGGGTTGTAGATTTGAGCGGCATAACTATCAGATTTTGCAATCTAAAACACTGACTAGACTCTAACACGATTGGCTTTTAGCACTCTGTCCTAACTCAAATTTTGCTCAAACTTGCTCAAATTGGTCTGGCAACCTGGTGTGAAAGGAACCCTCTCTCCAGCCGCAACCGTCAATAGTTACAGAGGGAGCACCAGAAGTTACAGAGGGAGCACCAGAGAGACTAACAAAGAGACAGAGAGCGATTGCCCTCCCAACGGCAGTATGCCGGAAAACACAAATAGCTGTTTTATGAATTGACAAGACAGAATAGGCTAAGGACACATCGCTCAAGGACACAACAACAAAAACGTCTTATGAATGGCTTTTGGAAAGGGATGATGACCGTTTTTCGCGGTGGCGTCACCGTCGCAACATTAGTTCTGCTGTTGGGGCTGATTCGTTCAGGAACACGGCTCACAGAGGATGTCGGCAGCTTCTTTGGAGCATTTGTATCGGGCGGATCTTCAGAAGCTCGGGTCGATCCACGCACCTTGGTTGTGCACCAAGTCAAAGGTGCCAGCGAATTGACCACTGCAATATTTGCGATGGAGTCTGTGGTTCCGGCTAGCCGCGATCGCACCTTGGGCAACTATGTCATTGGCAAAACGACGCTGCTCTATATCGCTTATGGAGAGGTACGTGCAGGGGTCGACCTGAGCGAGCTTAGCGTCGATGACGTGCAAGTTGATGGCGATCGCCTAACGCTTCAACTTCCGCCTCCAGAAATTCTCGACAGCAAAATTGATGTGACTCGTTCTCAGGTCTATGACTACGACCGAGGATTTTTAGGTCTCGGCCCCGACGCCGCCCCTCAACTCCAAGAACTAGCCCAGAGAGAAACGCTGGCTCGAATTGTCGAAGTCGCCTGCGATCAGGGTTTGTTGGATGACGCGAATGATCGAGCTGAGGTCGCTCTCACTCGACTTCTCAACACCGTGGGCTATAGCGACTTGCAAATCGAGACTCAGCCTGCGCTGCCTGAGACGTGTAGCACAGAGGTGCCTTCTGAAGACGGTCCGTCTTATCCAGTCGCGCCTCCACTCCCTTCCCCTTAAATCGACTGAACTTGGGTAACTGCTGCTCTCTGAGCACTAGGCCTGGTGGCACTGAGCCTAGAAGCTAAAGCTAACTATCTACGTGTTAGCCTCCGAGTTGTTCTGATGGATGATCGAACGAGCCGCTCTACGAGCTCTTTTTTTCTGACGACGAGCCTGCCGCCGTTTTCGTTTGTCAGCGGTCAGCTTGTTCACCTTGTTTTTAAGAGCTTTGCGTAGATTCTCATTAACAAGCTGTTGCTCAGCTTTGAATGCTTCGACCTCTGCCAGCAGATGGCTGACTTTAGCTGCACTGTAGCCTATTAGCAACAAGAGTAAAACTGTGTTGAGAGTAGCTGCTATTACACTCCAAGGCGATGGCAGTAGAGCCGCCATGAAACTAGAACCGACGACTAGCCCCACTGCCGCTATCCCTAGAAAATTACGATAGTGCGCAAGGGATTCGACAAGATGAGTGCTGCTCCATGATTTCAACGGAGGCATCGCTTGTCTTTTATCTAAGTCCTGGGGCTTTCCTTCGACAGATTGTTCAGAATCTGAAGTTAAAGCCGGAACAAAAGCCGTTGTCAAGTTGCGAATTGAGGCTAAATTCATCCGCTTGGATGGTGACGATGAATGCTGTGAAGAAGATGAAGGCTTTTGAAGCGACTGATCAGCAACAAATTGATTCAGGTTTCTCAGAAATTGAGGAAGAAATGACTGACTGACACAGATTAGATCGGTGTAAATGCTGCCATGGTGTTGTCTAAAAGTTTTGAATAACGAACAGTAATCTCCATCAGCTAAGCTCAACTTAGCGTAGTAAGCATTGTGTCCAGTAGATAACTGTACCGTTTGAAAATCATAAAAGCCCTCTGCTTCAACTCGGGCACAATCACCATGCATGGGTCGAAGTAAATAGTCCGTTCCGAAAATAGAATAGCCGTAGGAAGTGAGCAGCTCCAGAACGCGTTCATCTCCATCAAACTCTACATACATCACATCAATGCCATGGGTTTTGATGAGATTTTCGCACCCTTGAAGTGCTTTGTATTCGCCTCCCTGAATATCCATTTTCATAAAATCGACATGACGATCAACGACATCGTCTAGGACTACAGTATCAACCGTAAACTCAACAGCATTGTCTGTGTTGTTGAGGACTTGTCGATCAAAGTCAACACCGCCAGCTAAAAATCCAACCGATGAGTATCCCAACATTTCATAGTATGGATTCTCAGCATTTTTGGCACCTATCTTGTCAATGATGGATGGCACATGAAAGGTCGCTGTTCCTGATATGTCAGACACAGCTTTTTTAATCAAAGTCACATCACCAAAATCTTGAGTGTTTTTGGCAAAATGGGAATGATTTCCTGGAAAAGGCTCAAAGGCTAAAACTTGAGTGTGTTCAGAGCTGACTGACTTAATCCGTTGGGTAATAAGTCCTGCTGCTGCTCCTACGTCTAGACATAGCTTTAAATCCTGATAGCCAATCAAGTCATAGACAATGTCATGATTGAATCCTGGAAGCCTGGAGATAAAGTCGTTGATCATGACGTGTAGAGTTGAACGAATTGATTGTCTTCGCTGAGACGTAGATTTAAAGGCTAGAAGTCACCTTGTTTGGGGTTATATAGGGTGGAACCTACACCGCCCTCCGGAAAGTCTATATGGTGAGGAAATTGACTCTGATAGGTTTTGATATCAATAACAGCATCAGGTAGAGTCGAATCAAACTGAATATCTGACGTTGAGTTTGGATATCGACTCGCTAAATATTTTTGCTCGCCAAAACCTAATTCATGCATTCGCTTCGCTAAGTCTGTGCGATCTTGAATCTCATTGTAGTCAACAGCCTGAGCTAGAAATGCGATGCGAGAAGGGCCTTTTAGCTTTACTCGTCGGATGATGTTGAAGCCGCAGAGCTTGAGCATTCCCGCAACCGCCGACTCTGAAATATTCCAATAGGTGTAGGCTTCTTTGAACGGCTGAGAACTTTCGCTGTTGAGTTCCATCACGGGTTCGGAGCGTTTTGGATCGTAGGCCGTCTCAACAACGAAAAGGCCTCCTTTGCGAAGCAAAAGCCGAGCTTCGGCGATCGCCCCCATTGGATTGAACATGTGGTACAGCACACCAGCACAAACCACTAAGTCAAATCGCTCCTCCGGAAACCGATCAGAAACCTGATCGGCACGAGTAAACGGAATGTATTCAACGTTGGCGTCTAGGAGCGCGTTGGAGATTTCCAACGTTCTAAACTTGACGATGTCTGTAGCGACGACCCGCTTTGCACCCAAGGCTCGTAGTCCAAATGATACCAAGCCACAAGCTGCACCCATGTCTAGGCAGTCCATATCAGTGACTTGGAGGCCTTTCACAATTTCAAACACGGGAAACAGCGTAATATTCTGCCGTTGACCTACACCAAAACGTCCGGCACTCTGAAAATCTCCAAAGTCGATAGCGTGAAACCATCGAGCTTTCTGCGCTTCTTGGATTAAAGTGGCGCGATCGGTTCCAGTTAAGCCAGGAGAATGGTCTGCCCCGGTCAACCCATGAGAATTGTCCGATCGCCGCCATTGACGATAGGTTTTGGCAAGTTTGTCTTTAGCGCGAGTCGCAAAGCTTTTTTGTGGCGACACGGCCGCAACCAGCGGCTGTACGTGGGGGGAACTGAGCGCAAGAGGATTGTTATCAACTTGACTAGAGAAGATCACGAATACTGTGTTGGCAAATACAGGAGTGAAGGTCTGAACAATGTGTCGAAGCAGAGATGTTTCTAAAGCTTGAAGCTGACCTTTGTGAATAATGACCCATCGAAATCGATCAATGGGATGTTTTGATGCGTTGCGATACGGACAAGCTTTGGGTAGGGCTTTTTTCAGTTGTGGAGGAACTAAGATTGGCTCTTTTGACTTGACGGTTTGACTCAGAAATTCAATAGCTTCCATCCAGTTGGGGTCTGACTGAAGCGACTCTGGCAATGCACGTATCCAATCTTTCTTTTGAGCTTGAATTTTAGGTGACTTATAATCTGTAGCGATCGCTGAAGCAGTCACAGAGGGCGCTGTAGCTTCGGCGCTGGACGGAGAAGCTGACTCCTTACCCTCCACAGATGACGCCGTAGCCGAGGAAGCTAAGTCAGATTGAGGTATCGACTCAGGCGTTTCAGCGTTGGTAGAGTCAGAAGCAGACGTGTCGGATCGTGAAGGCGGAGACTCGGTTAAAGAGGGTTCCGGTTCTTCTTGCAGGAGGCGATCGGTGAGTGCGCGATCGCCCTCTCTAATTCCAACCATCTTGATGGATACGCTTTGGTGGTTTTTGCGAATGTTCTTCAAGGCAGGAGCCACTGTGTTCCAGTGCGTCATGATCAGGTCTGAGTTAGACGCGAAATCACATCGGAATGTGGTGTCTTTGCTAATGGCTGGTTCGTCGTGCCACACAAATGGTTGTTTTTCCAGTGCTTGGCGATAAAGCTCGACAGTCTCTGTTAGGGAAGTCGGTTCGTCAGAAATATAAAGATCGATTGCATGGATCAACAAACCGCCTGGCTTAAGAATGCGGTAGCAATCCGCAAAAAAAGCTTCAAGCTGGTCTTTGGGAACATGCTCAATGACGGAGATCGAAAACACGACATCAAAATAGCTGTCTGGAATATCTGAGTCAAAGTCGCCCATGTAAGAACGAACAATCTTGACACCAGGCAGTTCTTGAATCTCTAGAGGTCCAGCTCCCACCCCCTCAAATTTGTCGATGTTCCAGCATTCATTACGGGCGCTGAGAGTTTCTAAAACTCGCGACTTGCCTCCACCAATTTCCGCCAGCTTTAGATCTCGCTTGTGTTCCAGAAGAGAAAGCACCCAGGCATCCTGAATGCCCTTGAGAGAATAGTGACTCGGAACCAGAAGATAGCGGCTCGAATTGGCGATATTGGGGGCTGCCCACGTAAAGTATTCATCTTTCCTGATGATGTCGAACACTCGCTTTCTCCCATGTCAACAAGACGCTGAGCCATTGCCTCACTACTATGTGAGCAGTGCTGTTGGGGCATATCGCTGGGAAAAATGAGCCCCACCGAGTAACCGAATAAAGAAACCAAGCACTTGATCAAAGTAGTCTGAGGTCAATCCTTATCAATATTTCCTGCTGAGTATACCATCGCCCCTGAAAGGTACTTCATTAAAAAGTGATGGCTAAAGTAAAGTGATGGCGATCGCCCCCAGCCCCAAACGTCAAATCCCTGTTTCGCTAGGCGCTCGGCAGCGGTCTTGCCAAAATTATCTAAGCCCAGCACTTCAACTGTCCGCTCAGACGGTAGAAGTAAGAGATGCTGCTGCCAGACGCGAGCTTCTTGCTGAGTTCGACAGCGGGGCATGTCCCGATATAGATACAGAGTCCAAGCCAGCACCGCTTCAGCCAATTTAGGATCAACCATACGGACAATGGCAAATTCGCTATCTTTCGACTCAGCTAACAGTTGCTCAATCCCAGCCCAAAGGCTCTGAATCCACTTCAGATTTGGTAGAGCAGCCAGAGCCGTCGGATGAGGATTGGCAACGATTGCAACTGTAGCATCGTTGCGCTGTTTTGAATTCAGCACCGATAGCGGCAATACGTCATAGTCGGTCAGGAGTGGGCGCAAGGCTGAAAGCCAAGCGTTTTCTTCTTGATTCGTTGGCTGTGTCACGAACGGAATGCCCCCTCTCACGATGCATAGACTCCAACAGAAATCAACAACTCTCTAAATCAACATTGAACTTGTGCTCGTTTGGTTACTATTAAAAACTCATCAGCGGAGAATAGCGATGGAATCCCTCTGGAAAGACTGGAAACAATTTAAAGAGGCTCAACAAGAAGTTGTGTTGCCTGCGGACAGTGCAGCCCACATTCCGGTCACCATTCGCTATGTCGATGTCGGACAAGCTCAGCGCGGAACGATTTTGCTGATGCATGGCATTCCTACTTGGGGATATCTCTACCATGCCGTCATTCCAATCCTTGTGGAGGAAGGATATCGGGTGATTGCCCCTGACTTTTTGGGGCATGGCTGGTCAGATCGGCGCGATCGCTTCGACCGCTCTTTTCAGGATCAGGCTCGAATGATTGTGGCTCTGCTATCAGCGTTAAATTTGCCACAGGTCAATGTCGTGGGGCACGACACGGGGGGTGCAGTGGCATTGATATTGGCGATCGCACACTCTACTTTGCTCAACCGTCTAGTGATTACAAATTCTGTCTGTTATGACCGCTTTGATGACGACATGCTGGATTTTGGGCATCCACTGCGATGGAAACCTCGCCCAATCTCTGATCTCATCTCTGCTTTGGAAGAGAG
>JGI12048J13642_11052491_pt1 | contig 16474 bp, 10 predicted proteins | sample ElkSlonscriptome_16_FD_13642 | JGI IMG/M metagenome (IMG submission 13642)
CGACGTCGCGCGTCGTCGTTGGAGGCGACCTTGCCTTCGGCGATCTGGCGATCTGAGATGCGGAGATCCCGGAGCGTCTCGAGCTCGTCGATCAGATTCTCGTACTCCGCGGCCCCGAGGAGGACGGCGCTGCTGCGTCCGTGCTGGGTGAGGACGAGCGGACGCCCGGTCTCGCGGACCCGCTCGACGAACGAGGCGGCATTCGCCCGGAACGCCGTAAGGGGCTGGATGTCTTCGGTGGGCCGGACCGTGGCCATGATGCGCCTCCTGAAGCATACATAATAGTGTATGCCTAAAGGTACGCCATGACGTTTCGGGGCGCTACTCGGGCCTCAGCCTACCGGATTGGCATTCCTGCTGCGCATCAGGATGCCAGTCGAGCGCCGCAGGCGCGAGCCTTGATGCTCACCCGCGCTGCAGCAAATGCTAGTTAGAACTCGGGTCCGGCCCGCTCGAGCCACCGTCTTCAGGTTCAGGCAGACTCCGTGACTCGGCCACCTCCCCGACTTGGTATTGCGTCACCATCTCGTCAATGGTCTGGCCCAACGCGCGGTAGTCGATCGCCATGAAACTCGGGCTGATCTCGATTCCGGAGAACCCTCGGAACTGGTTGATACGGGCCTGGAGCCAGCGGCCTGCGCCGGAAGATGAGGCACTCTCAGCGTTCGGGACGAAGTTGAGCCGAATCCCGGAGTGAAGGGAGGTCGTCGAAACGGAACTGATCTGCGACCAGGGCACGAAGAGGTCCCCGCCGATAAGAGACGTACGGTCGGTGATGCCCTCTGAATCCCACTCAAGCAGCGGCACGCCACGCAGCCCGAGCGAGAGCAGCTTGCCACCGCTGAGCCATGCGAGAACAGCGAAACCTACGGACCAGATCGAGACGCCCCAGGTCAATCCGAGCACCGCGACTGCGAGGATCAACGCACCGACAACGATCCAGAGAGCGCGCCGTGCGAGCGACGGCTCCAAGGTCTCGGCCACCGAGGCGAGAGCCAAATCAGTAGGAGTCTCCAACATCAGCCCACCCACACCCGTGTTCTAACGATTCTGCATTTCTGCTGGCGCACCTCGAAGTAGGCAGCGCGCAGCGCTCCCCAAGAATGCTGCCCGCGCAGCAGCAAATGCTAGTCAGACATCGCGATGTCGGGTCGGTAGCCCGCGCCGGTCGACTCAAAAGAGATCAGCCCGAGCTATTCGTAGCGCAGCCCTCGGGCGTCGGAACGGCGCGTCGACGCAGAAGAGAGAAGACTCAAACCGCGAAGCTCACGACGTGCTGTTGCGACGGAGTCGCGACCCTTGGCGCAGACCGGGCCGCGATCCTTGAAGGAAGCTCAGATCAATCGAGCGCAGTCGCGGCATCGCCCACGCGACGAGGGATCGCGAGTCCTGAACTCGAGCCCGGGGCACCTCCATCTACCGAAGCTGGCCGACTCGAGTGAAGCCCGAGGGCGGAGCGGATCTAACCCTCTATTCTGCTGCGATCCTTGACGGGTCTCCTTCGTCAGGATCTTCAGCTACTAAGGACTCAGAGATCGCGCTGTCTAACTATTAATTCTGCTGCACTCGCGGGACTCACGAATGCAAGATACCCGAAGTATACCGGTCGGGGACTGCGGCACGCCACAACGTGGTTTGTGAAGGAAAGGTTCGTGTTAACGCCGGCGGGACTGGGGTCGCGACAGTCCTGGCGCGCGCGAGGCCTGCTGCACCGGCCCCGGGACCCACGTAGGCCTGGAGCTGCCCCCATTCGGTGGACGGGTGAGCGCTTGGGTAGAATTCCCACACGCAGAACTCTCGACGAAGAGTCACGCCTCGGGCCCCCTTGGGTGTGACCTTCGGGGCTAGTCTGACCTGCAAGCCGGGAACTCGAGCCCGGGATCAGTTTCAACGATGCGGGATCGGCTGGTATCAGCCGGTACGACCGGGCCTCCACCCTGGGTCCAGTACCGGCCATTTCGACCCAGGCAAGTAACGGCTCCCGGCCGAGGGCTGACTCTTACTGGCGACCTCGACCGGGAGTTTGTTGTCCACCACTGTCGGCGACGGCCTCGGGTAGCTGGTCCAGCCGATGGTTGTGCACTCGCTGCGCGTGACGCCGCCTTGTTCGTGTCGACCGATCATGACCAGCGGAGCATGCCCTCCGTGGTCAGCCGAACTCATCGTCCGGAATCGCCGCGTCTCCCGGCTGGGTGACGAATCCTGCAACCAGCAGCACGACGAGGGAGATACCCAGTACAAGGGCCGCCTTGACTCCCAGGTCGAAGACACTCACCAGTAGTTCCGTCGGCTCGATAAACAGGTACAGCGCCGAGAGTGCGGTAAGGGTGAGGCCGAGGGGTATTCCGGCCATCGCGGCCCACTTGATCGGCTTTCGGCTGGCCGAGACCTCCCTGAAGACGAGCGTCGACGCGACCAACGTACCGACGCCCCCGACGAGCACTCCGACAGGGGTCACGATCGACTCCACCTGCCACACCCAGGTGTCGACCAGGACGTCCACGGCAACGGGAGCCATCCCGACCACGACACCCCAGAAGCCGAGTCGTGAGAAGAATCGAATCTGCGCAGCCCGCCGATCATCGAGGGCGGTGGACTCGACGGTGTCCAGCTCCGTGGCCAGCTCCTCGTACTGATCACTGCTCATGGGTCCCTCGTCTCCGTGACGACAGCTTCGAAACGACCGCGGACTCCAGACGTGCCCATTCGACCTGAATCGCTCCACGTCGGGCGCATGAACGTGAGATGCGCCACCGCGGAATACAATCGCGGCCGAATTCCGTGGCAGTTGACCATGAGGGGACAGACCAGACGGATGCGATCCGTACGGGGTTGACGGCGTTCCGCGCCGCCTTCCGGACCGGTCTCATCAGACGTCGTTGGTGCAGACAAGCTCCACCCGTCAACAGGGGTCGGCGGCCACTCCGCATCGGTCAGGCCACGTACGGAGGGATGACTTCTTCGTCGCGGCACCCCGTTCGGTTCAATTCCAACGGATCGACCAGGCACGGATCCGTGGGAAGCCCGGGTCGGCGACCGTGCCCATCACGAGAATGTCTTCACCGACGTCCCAATGAAGACCTCTCGCCTCTACCGAGACCTCGCCGAGGTAAGATCGATCCGATCCGAACACATCGAATACGGTCGTCTGGCCCTCCCCGCGTCGGGTTTTGACCCACAGTCGATTCCGGGCATCGAAGTTGAACGCGAACAAGTCGAACAAGGGGTCTTCTTCACTGGCCTCGAAGCCGGGCACGGGACTCCGTGCCTCCATCCTTCTAATGGCTTCCGGGCTCCGGATCTTCGGATCAACAGGAAGGGACACCGACCCCTCGATCTGCCCGGTCTGACTAATCCACCACACTACGTAGTCTCCAGTATCACCGGTTCCCGCCGCGACCGTCCCCTCACCATCTACGGCTGTGGCGTAGCTAAACGGATACGCAGCTGTATCGAGTGCCGGAATCCGCGAGACTTGGAGCGCCGAACCCACTGAACCGATGTCGCCCGTCAGGACTTCAACCGGGCGCCGCTCGCGGGTAGTCGTGTACTCGGGTCCGTAGCGCGGAGTCGTTCCAATGGCGATCCACCAGCGACCGTTCGGTGCGAAGTCTCCCAGGTAGGGGAGAGCCATACTGACACGGTCCCGACGTGCGAGCAGGTACACCGGCGGCGCCTCTGCTTCCTGACACGTCCTGAACCGTCCGGGGCGGTGGCGGGTGCCGGACTAGTCCGGCGCGAGCTCGAGCAGGGTGCGGCGAATGGTCTCGACGGTAAACGGCTTCTCGAGGAGCGGGGGGGCGTGCTCCGCGATGAAGGCGTGTGCTTCCTCCGTGAAGGCACCCCCCGAGATCATGATCGTACGCTCGAGGAGGGCAGGGCGGTGCTCGGCGATCCAAGCCCACACCTCCATGCCCGAGATCTCGGGCATCATGACGTCGCAGCAGACCACTTCGATATCCGCCCGCGCACCGAGGAGGCGGATCGCGTCCCTGCCCGACTGCGCCGTCTCAACCTCGAAGGTGCCTCGCACGCATCGGGCGATGAGGTCGAGGATGGCCGGCTCGTCGTCGACGACGAGGACGGTGGGGGCCCGAGCGGCGGCGTCATCGGGCCGGGACACCGGAACCTCGGGCCGGACCGGGTCCGAGGCCTCGACTGTCGACGGCGCTGGCGGGAAGCGCACGGTGACGGTCGTTCCCTCGCCCTCCACCGACTCCAGCTCGATGGTCCCACCGTGCTGGTCCACGAGGCCGTGGACGATCGGGAGGCCCAGACCGGAGCCGACCCCGACCGGCTTGGTGGTGAAGAACGGATCCCATACCCGATGCAGGTCGGCCTCCGGGATCCCGGAGCCGGAGTCCTCGACCCTGATCACCGACCCACCATCGTCGTGGCGTTCGGCGGTGAGCCGGATCGTTCCTTCGCCGGATTTCTCGGATCCGAAGGACTGAGACGCGTTGACCAGCAGGTTCACCAAAACCTGACCGAGCTGTGTCTGGTCACCGAGGACCGTGAGTGAGGGGTCGATATCACGCTCCAGCACCGCATGGTGCCGGAGTTCGTGCTCGGCGACCGCCACGGCGGTGTCGACGACGTCCTCGAGGCGCACCACATCCCGGGCGCCGCCTTCATGAGAGAAGGCGCGAAGACCCTTCACGATTTTCGCGATACGCGCGCCGCCGTCGAGGGCGGTGCGCGTGAGGTCGAGGAGATCCTCGCGCTCGTCGAGCAGGGTGTCGGGTGTCAGATTCGCCAACTGTTCGCGGAGGACTTCGAGGCTCCCGCTCAGCCACGTCAGCGGATTGTTGATCTCATGTGCGACGCCCGCCGCGACGGTGCCGAGCGACGCCATCCGCTCCGCGTGCCGGAGCAGCCGCTGCATCTCGAGCTCCTCCGAAATGTCCCGAAACACGCCGAAGACCGTGTGGACGGTGCCGTCCTCGTCGGCTTCGGCCATCCCCGCAACCTGAACGTGGCGGATCGATCCATCCGGACGCATGATCCGGGCCCGGAAGGAGAATCTGCCCCCCTCTTCGGCGACCCGGCCGACCTCCGACGCCACCAGCTCCCGGTCGTCCGGGTGGTAGGCCTGGATTCCGTACTCGACGTCCGGCGGGGGACCCGCGGGATCCAGCCCGTAGATCTCGTAGATCGTCGGCGTCCACACCGTCTGGTTGGTGTGAAGATCGATCCACCAGCGGCCGACCCCCATGAGGCCTTCCGCCAGATCCATCATCCGGGAGCGCTCCTCGAGCAGGAGCTGGCTGGCGTGCAGCCGGCTGACATCCCGGCCGATCACGAAGATCAGCGGAGGGTCTCCAGCCTGGCCGATGGCACTCCACTCCACACGGACATAGGTGCCGTCCCGGGTTCGGTATCGGTTCTCGAACCCGATCAGGTCGCGACCCTCGAAGGTGCTCGCGACCACCTCGATCGTGCGGTCGACGTCGGCGGGGTGCAGGAAGTGGGCGAAGGGCTTCGAGAGCAGCTCTGCCTCGGTCCACCCGAGGAGTCGAGTCCAGCTGGGTGAGACCCACTTCAGGTAGCCGTCGGGGTCCGCGACGCACGCGAGATCGGCCGAGCGCTGGAACAACTCGAGGAGCATCTCGTCGGTGACGACTGCTGCCTCTTCGGGCCCGGGCGACCCGGGCGAAGGCGCCTCGGGCCAGGAAGAGTGACTGGGTGCGTCCACGGTGGGTCGGGCAGGGTCGCGAAATGAGCGCCCCGAAGGTATTCACGGCGTCCCTGCGCAGGCAAACGGGCCGCGTCGCATCACACACGAAACGGGACCGCGGGGCGGCGCGCTCGGGCTGTCGACCGCCCCTCTGAGCCTGCCTGTGAAACTTTCCGAGTAGCACTCGACTCCCCACGCCGTACATCGGGCCCCGGCCGGGATCGAATGCGATCTGGGTCCGTTCACGGTACTCGGCCGGTCGTGGAGTCACACAACCATTCCGTGGGAGGACTTCGTGGAGGTCGGGCGATCGAGATTTCACGAGGTCGCTATTCGCCACTCCGTGAGCGACGGCTGGGTGCGGACCGAGGTCCCGATCCGTGTGCTGGAGTCACGGGTGATCCGACGGATCGACGAGCTCCCCGCCCGGGCGGCGTCCCGACTCCTATCCGTCGGAATCCCGGATGCAACGATCTTCCCCAGCCAGGGCGTGTTCACACGACGGGTCCGCTCCCTGTTGGGTGAACCCGCCCTGGACTCCAGACTCCGCATCCTTCGATCCATGCGCTCCCGCACGTAGCTGGAAGCCTGCCCAGATGGTAACGACCAGGGTCCAGAGAAGGATGGCGACCGTGAGTCCCGGACTGACCAGTAGTTCCAGCCCCGACCTGCGGGCGATGACCGCGGCGATGTCACGGCCAACCCAGTCCGACACTGCGTATCCCGCGACAAGCCAGTGCGCGACTACACCCAGGATGTGCACGTGAGGAGATGTCTTCGACGTGTCCACGGAAACTTCCTTCAGCGTCTGGATGTGCGCCTCTTCGCAGTCCTCTGCGGCATCGAGAGCATTTACGACGTTCTCGACCTCGGCTCCGACGTGTATCGACGCCGCGCCGAGTCCGTACTCTGCTGCAGATCACACTCGTCATGATCGACGAATCCGCGTCCGCAGTCGTCGCGCAATGCTACCGCTGCCGATTCGGCGTTCGAGCGTGCACCGAACAAGGCAGCGTGAAGATCAGAAAACAGAATGTTCTGGTGTTCATTGCTACTGGAGTCGTCGGTACGTCTATCACGTAACGGAATTTCCATAGCCGGAAGCTCTATTTTCTAAGTTATTGATACAAATAGATTTACGCTCATAATTCGATCCTCCGGGGTGTCACTGTGGGCGCCCCCACGAGACACGCCCATCCCTCCGGCCGGAACTCCACCGGCCACGATCGCACCCGATGCGGAACTCGGAGCGCATTCGATATCGATGATGGCGGCGCTGGCGTCCGAGCAGTTCGTGCCACGGGCGAGGTACCATCGGGGGTGGGGGCGATGCCTTCGGGGGGGGATGTCCACCCCGCCATTTCGAATGCCACCACGTCCGCCTCGCTGTCGTGGACGTTCAGGCGCACCCGCTGGGCGCTCCCGCGCGCGGAGAAGGCGGTCGCGGATCATCGGATCCCGATCGGCTCGAGAGGGCTCAGGCGCCGATCCTCGACGTGCGCCGGCTCACCGTGAGCGCACTTCCCGCAGCACGGGTACATGTCGCAGTGAGGGGGCGTCCCGGGGATCCACGCGCAGGGCGGCGCCCGGACGGGCGAAACGATAGCGCCGGCCGGTGGCGCCCCCGATCACCGTGAGCCCCGTGCGACCGATGTAGCTGAAGCGCACCCCGCTACGTACGGGGGCCGGTGGTCCGGTCGACTCCGCCGGTGGGGTACCGGGAATCGGGGTCGGGTTGGCCGGTGTGTTGTTTCTCGAAGAAGGGGTCGGGGCCCGCGGGCCCCCGGTTCGGTGCTGTCCACAGCAGCTCATCTGGGTCCTCCTGTATGTTCGAAGTCGAGTCGAAGGGGGTGCCGCCGAGGGGATCCTCCGTCCACGCGGCGGGAGGGTGTGCATCGCGGAGCCCGTACCACCGCTGCAGCCCGATGGCCACGGCGGAGAGGGCGGGAATCAGCAGGAGCCGCTGAGGCAGGGTGCCTCCCACGGCCCACGCGGGCAGGGCAGCGACCCACACGCTGGTGCAGAGGAAGCACTCCAGAGGCGACCTCCCGGGCAGACGAGCTGCCAGCACCCGGACGCGAGCCACCCCACCCCCCGGTCCGTCCTCGTGGACCAGGAGGTGGGTGACGCGCCAGACGGCGGCGGCCGCCACTCCGACCTCCAGCCAGGTCATGGCGGAGTTCCTCCCGGAGGCCGCGTCAGCCCGGGGTCCTTGTGGTGGCGCCGCTCGATGCGACGCCGAGTTGCGGCCCCAGCGGCCCCGATTCCGGCAGAACGCCGGGCCCGAGATCCTCGAAGAAGGGGGGGACCGTCGGCGGCACCACCGGTCCGCACACACCTACGCCCACCGTGAAGAAGTCCCGGTCCCGCCACAGGTAGTTGGTGTTGCAGGCCACCACGTTCCGCTTGTAGCCCCACAGGTCCAGCAGATAGCAGCAGGGCACCGGGAATGCCTCGGCCACGGGCACGGTGAGACGGAAGCGTCCGCCGCCCCAGTTCGGAACCGAGGCCCCCTGGCCCAACGCCCGGCCGTACGAGCCACGGGGATCGCCGGGAACCCAGCCTTCGATACCGGAGAGGGCCACCAGGGTGGCGGAGGGGCGGTTCATGAGGTTCACCCGACTCCCGCTGCCGTACAGCGCATGGAGGGTGTAGTGGGCGAGGAAGGCAGCGGGATCCTCGACCCGGAAGTCCACCTCCAGGAGACCGCTTCGATCCGCGGTTCCGCAGGTGTCGACCAGTTCTCCGTCGATGCGCACGGCGAGGAGCTGCACCAAGGGCGTCTCGCTCGCGTTGCTGAAGGAGAGCACCACCTCGTTGTCGTCGTCGCCTCCGCACACGGGGAGGACCCGTCGGTTGGTCAGCGATCCCCCCGACACCTCCCAGCCCACGATACGAAAGCGATGCGTTCCGTCCGGAAGCGCCCCCGAATCCAGGGTCCCGATGTGCGTCAGATCGTCGTTCCAGTAGCGCACCGGTGCTCCGGAGGGCTGGGGGGCCCAGTCGGAGAAGGGTCCGGTGGCTTCGGCATACTCCACCGTCTCGACCACGGTGTGCCCGGGGTAGCTCACGGCGTCCCACGCGAAGGGGAGGCTACCGGACGTCCACACCCCGCTGTCCACCCGAAGCCATCGTCGATGGAAGGTGGGGAGGGCGGCGTCGGGCACGGGTATCCACCCGGATCCGCTTTCCATCTCGAGTTCGTAGACGTCGACGTCGAGCAGCTCTCCCGGCGTCCGGTAGAGGGTGACGGCGCGGGCGAAGGGCCGATCCGCGTTGTAGCCCACGGATCCCGGGGCGGCAGCGCCGGGATACAGATACCCGGCGGGTGCCGGCGCAGCCGACAGGTTCCCACCGACCTCCGACACGGAGATCTCGCAGACACGACCCGTCGTGATGCACTCCCCCCCCTCGGGGCAGGGAGGCTGCGCACACGGAACGTAGCGGCAGCAGGCGTCGTCGGACGCCACGAGCGTCACATTGAGTTCGGTCGACACGTTCCACCGCGTCTCCGACCGGCCCTCGTCCACGATCACCTGGCCCGGCGTCACGCAATCCTGCGTCACGCGGAAGACGAGATCCGGGGCGCAGTCGTTCCAGGGATGCCACGGAGCCCACGGCCACAGGCTCAGGAGCTCGGGAGCCCGGGGCCGCGGGAGACGCTCCACCAGCGTGCCGCGAATCTCCTCGAGGCGCCCGATGCCGGCGGCGTCGAGTCGCCCGTCCACGCGTACGCCCCGATCGGCCAGGAGCCCGCCGATGGGCTCCAGCGAGGGGAGGGGAGGAACGGGGCCGGGATCGACGGTCGCGTCGAGATCCGGGATTTCGTCCAGGAGGTCGCCCCACCGCTCCCGCAGTTCCGGCACCCTCGTCCAGCGACGCCCCCGGAGCCACCACCACGGATACCACCCACAGCACCAGCGAAAGCTGAGCGAGAAGGTACCGTCGATGTCCGTGACGGCGCAGCCGACCTGCTGGCGGCTGGTCCAGAAGAGCCACGTGTCGATGTCGAAGGCGCAGACCTCGGCCCCGGGGACCGGGCTACCATCGGCGCAGACCACCCGTCCATGCACGGTGAAGGTGCGGCACCAGCGCCGCCACCACGTCCACCAGTAGGCGGGCACGGGGATGGCGGGAAGGGTGAGTTCGGGCCCCTCCCACAGGCGTCGGGGAATGTCCTGCCGCAGCGTCCGAAGCGCCTGCAGCTCCTCGTCCGATGCCTCCGCGGGCCCCACCAGGAGCGTCACCTCTCCGGGCATCTCCGGGAAGGCGAGCCTCGCCTTCCCCTGACCCGAGCGATCGAACTCGGCCTCCGCGGACACCGTCTTCCCACCAGAATAGCGCGCCAGGACCCTGACCTCCTGATCGGGGGTGAAGTCCTCGACGCCCCCTGCATCCAGACGGATGTTGAGACGAACCTCCTTTCCCCCCTTGTTCGCGTCCTGCTGTTCGGGTGTGTTCATTTCGCGCCTCCCTCCGGGGTGTGCTTCCTGGGGCGCAGGCTTCCTGCCTGTCGCCGGCTTCGTCTGATGACGCGCAGAACCGCGCCGAAACCGGACATGCGTGCCCGCCGCCTCGCAGGGATCCAGGCTCGGACACAGTGGAGTGATCGGTACTCCCCGCGAGACGGTCCGTAGCGACGGGATGAAGGCCAGAGCCTTTCTCTACGATGCGCTCTACGGAGAGGGGGGGGCGGGGAGCCGGGCGAGGGATGAGTTCGCCGGGTCGACTTCGGCCTCTCGCCCGTTACGGGGACTTTACCGGAAGGTGGCCACATCCGGTGGCGGCGGGGCGAGGTTGAGGGTATGGAATCGATCGAGAGCAGGTTTCCGCTCACGCCGTGCGGGTCGAGAGCAACGACCGTGACCTGAGTTGCGGTGGCCTCGAGATTCTCTCCAGATACAGGGACCGTACACATGAATTTCCGACGCCGTCCCCGCCCCCTCCAGTCCGCCGGGAGCGTCTCCCTTCTCGCGCTCGCACTCCTGGGTCTGGCCGCTCCGGCTCCCACCAGCGCCCAGGCCCCCATGCATGTGTACCTGACGTGGCGTGGCCCCACGATCACGTCGATGACCGTGAACGCCCAGACACTCTCCTCCGTCCCGGAGGCGGAGGTTCGGTGGGATGTTCGGGAGCGAGGCGGAGACCCCTCTGCGTATACGGAGGTGGTGAGCGGGGAGAGCCATCGAATCCCCGGCGTCGAGGACGGTCGGTGGGTGCATTGGATCGACGTGACCGGCCTCGAGCCGGACACCCGCTACTGGTTCATCGTGGGGTCCGACGCGTATGGGTGGAGCGAGGAGAAGTCCTTCGAGACGCTTCCGGACGATCCCGGGACACCGATCCGTTTCCTCGCCGGGGGTGATCTCGGGCTCGGGGCCGAGGTGCGCCGCCTGCACGCCCACGGTGCCGCCCACGAACCCGACTTCGCGGTCATCGGGGGAGACATCGCCTACGTGGACGGCGAACCCGCCGAGGTGGCGGACTGGGACCAGTGGCTCAGCGAGTGGGAGGCGGGGATGGTGACGCCGGACGGACTCACCGTGCCGATGGTGCTCGCCCCGGGAAATCACGAGGTCCAGGGCGGCTACCTCGGCGGCCCCGGGCGCGCACCCTTCTACGTCGGGTTCTTCGCCCAGCCGGGGGATCCGGTCCACTTCCGCATGACATTCGGTCCCAACGTCGTCTTCTACGTCCTCGACAGCGGGCACATCGTCGCGCACGAGAGTCAGAACGAATGGCTGGATCGCGTGATGGCGGAAGACCGCGCGGCGGGTATCCCGCATCGCTTCGCCACTTACCACATTCCTCTCTACCCGAGCCACCGCGACTTCGAAGGCAGCGGGTCGGTGAACGGGCGCATGAACTGGTTGGGGATCTTCGATCGGCACGAGCTTACCGCCGGCTTCGAGAATCATGACCACACCCTCAAGCGGACCCCGCCGCTGCGGGCCGGCGAGATCGTGGACGCGGGAGAGGGCACCCTCTACTTCGGGGACGGCGCATGGGGTCGAGGGGACCGGACCATCGACATCACGACTCGATGGTACCACGCTTTCGTCGGCTCGAACCGGCACGTCTGGGTGGTGGATGCGACAGCGGACGAGGTCCGCTATCGAGCCTTCGATCTCGAGGGCCAGATGGTCCACGTCTATCCCGATACACTCCCGGGTGCCGAGGCTGCCGACGCCTACTTCCGCACGTTGCCGCAGCTCTGGGCGGTGGATGACGACTTCATGCGGGTGACACATCCACCGGATCTCGACCGTGACCAGCTCGCCGCCTCCCCCTTCTCGGTACGCCTGGAGAACACGGAGGCGTACCCGGTGAGCGGAACGCTCGACGCGACCGCCGACGGGCCTCTCGAGGTAGCGACCGCGCCGGTGTCTTTCTCGCTCCGGCCAGGTGAGACCTTCCGCACCGAGGTGCGCCTGGAGGGGCGCACCGACGACGGGCTGGCGTTGGCCACCATCCGCGCCCGGATGGTCTTCGATCGGGGCAGCGACGCCCCGGCGGAGCTCGAGCTCACGGCGCCGGTCGCCCTGGAACGTGCCTTCGTCGCTCCTCGAGGCCCGGCCCCGACGCTCGACGGCCGCGTAAACGACTGGACAACCTGGCCGATGGCGTTGACCACCCCGGCACCCGCCGATGACGCCGTGACGTGGTCGGGTGTGTCGGACCTCTCCGCACGCGCGGCCGTCCGCCACGACGGCACGAGGGCGTGGATTGCGATCGACGTCACCGACGATCGAATCGTCGCAGGGAGGGAGGGCGACCTTGAGGCGGGCGACGGCGTCCTGATCTGGATCCACGGGATCGACGGCGAGTTCGACGACGACCCCTACTTCGGCGTGCGACTCGGATCGGGAGACGGCCTCGCCGAGATCGTCTCGACCGACGATGGCGACTGGGGGAGGATAGCGCGCGGAAGCCATGCCTTCACACGGCGCACATCCGGGGGCTGGAGCGCCGAGATCGAAGTACCCTTCGACGTGCTCGAGGGGGTAACGGACGCCCTGCGCATGAACTTCGCGCTGCTGGACGCCGACGGCGGCGCGGCGGAGACGATCTACTGGCGGCCGGAGTGGGAGTCGCCTCTGGACGCGGCCGCCTTCGGGGTGGTGCGGCTGGGGAACTGAGCGCTGCTCGCGCCCGGGGGGCACCTCATCTGACGACAGATGCGGGGTGCGGCTCCAGACGTGCGCCGGCCGACCAGGGAGGCGGATGGCTCGCTCCGTCGATGTCGCCCGGGAAGCTGCCGCGGTCCTGCGCCTCACCGACCCCTGTCGGATGTCCGGTCCGGTGTCCGGCTCTCGCCCTCCGGCGCGAACCTTCTTCCAGTCGACGCTCCCGACTCCGAAGCAGGATTGCCCCGAAGCAGGATGGCGCAGCAGCGCAGCGAATCACGATAGTCGACGTGTCCCGGGACACGTCGGGGCCCGACGCCCGAGGGCGCCGGGCCCCGACGGCCCGCGTGGGACGTGCACGATCAGGGAATGATCGTCACGCCCAGCTCGAAGGTGCGGCCCGTCTCGGCGTTGAAGATGCCGCGACGCTGGATGGCCTGAAACTCGCGCTCGACCTCGTTGGTGAGGTTCCGCACGTATGCGTTGATCTGGAACCGTCCGTCGAGCAGGTCGTAGCGGCCCGACAGGTCCACCGTCGTCCGCTCGTCCCCGTACTCGTCCTCGATCGGGTCGTCGGACACGCTGGCCAGGAACTCGCTCTGATAGTTCCACGCGGCTCGCAGCTCGAGCGGCCCGAACTGATAGTACGGCGCGATGTTGACGACCACGTCCGACTGGTCGAACAGCGGCAGCTCGTCGTCCCGCCCGGGAACCGTCACGTCCGAGGACATGAACGCCGCATTCGACGAGACGCCGAGTCCCGCGAGCGCGCCGGGCAGGAAATCGAAGACCTGCGCGAACGACAGCTCGACTCCGCTGATGGAGCCCTCGTCCGCGTTGCGCAGCTGTGCGAACTCGAACTGGTCGAAATTCCGGGTCCCGAATCCGGGGATGTTCCGGACGGCGCGCTGGAGGTCGACGCCGAAGAGGCTCTCGAGCTGCGAACCCGCGAAGTTCTCCTCCTCCTGAATGAAGGTGTAGATCGGGTCGTCGATCTGCTTGTAGAATCCGCCGATCGAGAAGATGCTTCCGGGACCGGGGTAGAACTCGAGCGAGACGTCGAAGTTCGTGGCGCGAAGCGGCTCGAGGTCGGGGTTGCCCTCCTCGATGAAGCCCTCCCAGTCATCGACCTCGTTCTGCTCGAACTCGATCTCCTGGAAGGAGGCGAGCTCGTCGTAATCGGGTCGACCGATCGTGTTCGACCAGGCGCCGCGAAGCTGGACCCGATCGCCGAACCGGTAGACCAGGTGCAGCGAGGGGAGCACGTCGGTGTAGCTGTTGTCCGCCTCGATCAGCTCGGTCTGCGCGGCGTCGAAGGAGTCGTCGTTGACGAACTGGTAGCGCTCCGACGTCGTCGTGGTGGCCTCGATGCGGACACCCCCGGTCGCGGTGAGGGCGCCCACCGTGTAGTTCCCCATCAGGTATCCGGCGTAGACGTCCTCCGTCACGAAGGCGTCGACCTCGACCTCCTCCTCGGCGGACTCGATCGGATCGAGGGAGAACTGGTCTGTGTTGACCGTGCCGTTGCTCGTGTTCTCGCGCCAGTAGCGGAGGAAGTCGCTGACGTCCCCCGTCACCGGCACCGTAGCGCCGCCCTGAAGCGGTCGCGGAGAGGAGCGGGGAAAGAGGTCGAGCGTCGGGGCGTTGTCTTCACCTGCCCACGGATCCTCGTTCCGGTCGATCTCCTTGTCGCGGAGTCGGAACTGGCCTCCGACCTTGAGGAAGCCGGAGTTCGCGCCCGAACGGAAATCCCAGCGGAGGTCCCCGCCGAGCTGGTAGGTGTTCTCGACGAGATCCTCGAACTCGATGTCCATCTCGGCGTAGGTCAGGTTCGCCGGGTCGGACGCGGCCGCGAGGTTGTCGAAGGTGAGCGCTCCGTTGTCGCTGTTCACGTCGTAGCTGAGCGCCCACTCGGTACCCACCCCCTCGAACTCTGGCTGGAAGGTCCTGCGGGTGCGCGTACCTCGCGAGTATGTGCCGGACAGCTCTAGCGTCGCGTTGGCGCCGAGCTGCTGGTCGAGGCCGAGCGTGACCGCCGCGAGGTCCTCGTCGATGTCGGTCGTCGGGATGTCGAGCGCGGCCTCCACCTCCGTGAAGCGACCGGTCGTCTCGGACGTCGGGACGATCTCCTCCGCGGTGAACTGCAGTTCCGAGTTCGTGAACTCGTCGCTGAAGCGAGAGAAGTTGAACCGCGCGTAGGCCTGCGTGGCCTCGGACGGCCGCCAGTCGAGGTTGGTGTTGAGGGCATAGCGCTGACGGTCGTTGTCCTCGACTTCACGCTCGAACTCCTCCGGCGCAATGAAACCGCCCTCCTCGACCCATGCGGCGGGCGAGGCGATCGCGGTGTTGAAGCTGCGCCTCGACGCGGAGCCGGATACGACCAGGCCGAACGTCTGGTCCGGACCGAAACGGGTACCGTACGTCAGGTTGCTTCGGTAGGGCAGCTGTGGGTCGCCCCAGTCGGTCGTCTCCTGATGGGCGATTCCGTAGAGGAAGCCCGAGAGAAAGCCCTCCTGCCGATCGAACGCGGTGAGTGTTTCGATGTTCACCGAGCCACCGAGCGAGTTCGCGTCCTGGTCGGGAAGGACCGCCTTCGAGACCTCGATGGAGGAGACCATCTCGGCCGGTACGAGGTCGAGCGCCGTGGCGCGCGTCCCGGCGGCCGAGGCGAGGACCTGGCCGTTGAAGGTCACGTTGTTGCGGTTCGGTGCCGTTCCGCGGATCGAGATGAATCGCCCCTCGCCCCGGCTGGTGCGGATGGCGATGCCGGGAATCCGCTGCGCCGACTCCGCGACGTTCAGGTCCGGCAGCTTTCCGATCTCGTCCGCCGAGATCGCATCCACCACGGAGAGGGCCTGACGCTTCTCGTTGATCGAGCGCACCTGCCCGCCCCGAATCCCGGTCGCCGTAATGCCGTCGAGCTCGAAGGCGCGGGTCCCGATCATGAGGTTCTGCTCGGTCACCAGGCCCGCGGAGACGGTCACGGCGACGGTATCGGCGGAGAAGCCGATGGAGGACGCAACGAGCTGGTAGGCACCCGGCGCCACCCCTGTGATCTGGAAGAAGCCGTCCTGGTCCGTCGCAGAGCCGAGCCCGGTGCCGACGAGGACGATGTTCGCGGCGGAAACCGCGTTGAGGGTCCCCTCCTGGTAGACGTAGCCGCGCACCGAGCCGGTGGACTGAGCGGAGAGCCCGGTCGTCAGCCCGCCCAGGGCGAAGAGGGCAGCGGCCGCGAGGGCGCAGGCAAGGCTCCGCGCGGATCTGCCGAGGGAGGATTTCCGAGGCCCGACGCGGCATTTCGTTCCGGGGTCGGGGACGGTGGAGGGGGAAACTACTACTGAATTCATGAATGCATATCGGTTTGGGTGGCTGGACCGTCCTCGAAGGACTCGCGGCCCATCGATCTCACGGTCGCCCGTCGTGACATGGGTCGGCAATACGGTGTCCGGGCTGATTACGGGGCTGGTGCCAACGCGTTACGCGACTGAAACGAGTGGTTGTCCCGAGGCGCGTTTCGGCCCTCCCGCGAACCGGGTCGGGTGCAGGCCGGGGACATTTCGAGATTCGGGTTGACCTGCATATGCCCGCATACTGCGCGTATTCGGGGATACCCGGACGTCACGAACTTCTGGGCCGACTGGTCTTCGTCCCTACGTCGCTGTCGGGTACC
>JGI12048J13642_10585545_pt1 | contig 16431 bp, 15 predicted proteins | sample ElkSlonscriptome_16_FD_13642 | JGI IMG/M metagenome (IMG submission 13642)
GAGTCACATTGCCAGCCAGCTTTCCGGGACCGCTTTGATCCCATCGGCGTATCGCCGCCTGCAGCGATTTTTCCAGTATGTGCGCCTCGACGGGAACTGGTCGGCGCCGCTCATCGTTAAGTGGCTGGGAATCAAGCCGCCTTGGATCCTGTGCCTGGATCGGACCAACTGGAAGATCGGCCGCCGTGACGTCAACATCCTGACGCTGGCGATCACCACGCGGCGGGTCCGCATCCCGCTGATGTGGACGCTGCTGCCCACCGGCGGTTGCAGCACCCAGGATGACCGCATCGACTTGATGGGTCGCTACCTCGCCATCTTCGATCCCGCTTCGATCTCCTGGCTCCTCGCCGACCGCGAGTTCATCGGCGTCAGGTGGATGGAATTCCTGTTGGAAAACAACATCATCTTTGCCATCCGGCTGAAGGAGAACACCGTCATCTATCTCGATGACGGTCACACCTATCAATTCAACAGCCTCTTGCGCACCCGCCGGAAAGCCAAGCAGATCCTGGCCCAGCCGGGACGTCTCGCCGCCATGATCGACTGCCCGGGACTGCCTCTCACGTTCGCAGCCAAACCCCTTCCCGACGGTGAGTTCCTGATCGTCGCCACCAACGGACCCACCGACAAGGCCCTCCACATCTACAGGAAACGGTGGCAGATCGAATGCCTGTTCGGCGACAGCAAAACCCGTGGCCTCAACTTGGAAGACACCCGCATTACCGACCCCGCCAAACTCAACACCCTCCTCTCCATCATCGCTCTCGCCATGGCCTGGGCCCACGTCACCGCCGCCGCAGCCCAGGCCGGCGCCGCCATCAAAAAACGCGCCCACGGATACCGCTGCAAGTCATGGTTCCGCCTCGGCTTCGACACCCTGCGAAACTGGATCCTCTACCAACCCAACAAAGCCGCACATACCTGGAAACGCACCTGGCCAAAACGCCGATTCAAACCGAAAATCAGCAGAGTCGTGTAGTGTGGCACCTATCATGCCGTCCGGCCCAAGCACGTTCCACGTTATCTGGCCCAGTACGAGTATCGCTTCAACCGCCGCTGCCGTCTCGAGGACATGATCCCACGCCTCGCCTGGGTCGCATTGCGAACCCCGCCCATGCCCTATCGGCTCCTGAAATCACCTGAGCCTAGCGCGTAATCAGGAAGGCTCTAGTCCTACTGTGTCATAAGAGTTTCTTGTCCTCCGTGCTGGAGCGGCCTCTTCGACGGTCGCCAACTTCTCGTCGCCTAGCTTGATGTCCGAGCCCTCCAACGTCAGATCGCCGAAGGTAAGACCGTCTGCGAGCCCAATGAGGTCGGCGGGGCTGAGCGCCTTGCCGGCGAACTTGGGCCGGCCGGTGCTCGGGGCCGGCGCCACGTCGGGTGTGTGGAGGACGCCGAGCGCCTGCTTGTCGTCACCGAGCGCCGCGGTATGGAGGGTATGGCTGCCGCTCGCGGGAACGGTCACCAACACGTCGTAGCGTCGCGGGGTGCGGAAAACGCGGCGGCGACGGGCACGGTGACCGTTAGCGCAAATACCAAGCGACGCAAGCGATGTCTCGAGGCAGGCTCTATTTCGAAATGGTGATCGGTATTCCAACGTCCTCGACGTCACCGACGGCGCTCTGGAACAAATCACCCAGGTACGCGAAGGTCGCTCGGTCCCACTGGGTGTCGTTAATAGTATAATATCTGCCGTCGTAGCGCACCGACGCCAACCTGGTAGGGGGTTCGCTGTCGCTGACGATTACCTGCAGGACAGATGCGGGGTTTTCCACAACCGGGCCGGTTCGTCTGTCGGGCGTGACGTCGAACTCGGGATCGGCGGCAATGCCGCTGCCAATGAAGTTAATGATTTGCAGCATGCTGCGGAGTTTAATGGCTCCTTGAATGGGGAAATCGCCCCCCGGGCCATCGGGGCGGATATCGACGTAAACGAAACCGCTCGGATTCCGTTTGATCTTTTCATTCAGTTCGAACCGCTGCCGATCGCTGAGGGCCTTCGGATCGTAATTGAGGACAACGGTTCGGCCGGCCTGCAGCCGAGTCAGTTCGTAATTGCCATCCGGCTTCTGCCGCCAGCGGAGCCCCTTGTCTAAGCCATTGATGATGTCCTCCGCGCGCGGAACGCCCTCGAAGTCGGCGACCAACGTTTCATCGAAGATCAGCGAGCCCACGAACAATTTCCGATTGTCATTAAGCCAGCGCAGGTGCGTGGCGATACGGCGGAACTCTTCAGACTCCTTCCGCTTGGCCGGTTCGTTCGAAATAAACCGCAAGAAGCTCCCATCCGGATTTTGGACATTGATCCCGGCACCCATCAGCCGCGTTATCCGGTCGATGGCGTCACCTTGAAACACAAGGAACTCGAAAACATCGTCCTTGAACGGAGTCAGGATGCGACGGGTGAAGTCTTGGCCAGAGATCGGAATGATACTGAAAGTCGGGTTCTCGGAGGCGCTCGCGCCCCAGTTGAAGTTGAAGAAATTGGTACCACTCGGCTCCTGAATATTTCCGCCAACGTTGATCGAAGTCGACCAGTCAAAGGTGGCTGCAATACTCGATGTGGTGGTGAAGTGGATCGGGCGTCCCACGTCGACCCGCGCGACATTGAGCAACAGGAGTTTCTGCTCGATTTCCGAGGTCACCTCGTCATAACCAAGTACTTGGCGCTCCAGCACCGGCGGACCGACACAGCCGCCGAGCACAGTCGCGGCAACCATCGTTACGAACGTCAACCTAAGCATGGTAGCCTTTCCCCCTTCCTTGCAGCGTCTGTTCAATCAATCAGTTATTTCGAAACGATACGAGCACGGGATTCGGCGTCACGCAAAGACCGTCCGGGTTTCCGCGTAACGGGAAAAGTCGCAGAGCGTTTCCGGCGGCCTCCGACGCGCCGTGCATCAGCGAGCAGGCTTTGGAGTGGAGGGTGATGAAGTTTCCGAAACGGGTTCCGCATCTTCCGACAACCCCTTTCGGTACTTGTAGTTGTAGGCACCTCTCTGCGGGTAATCGAGGATATCCTCCATTTCCCAGCGAAGTCCCGGATCAAAATTGGGAAACGGTAACTGATTGAGTTCCCGCCAGTTATCGACCTCTGCTTCCGCGGTGCGGGTCCGTTCGGTATCCATGCCTTCGTCGCGCGTGTGATACATGGTTTGTGAGGGGAAGGCGAAGCCCGTGCCGGATTCTTTAATAATATCGGCGATGCGCAGGAAGATGTCCTCGCGAATGGCAAGAAAGGTGTCCTGATCCTGACAGCGCAGATAGGCGAAAACTTCCAGATCGAGTGAATAGGCGCCGTAGCCGACGAATCGGATCCGTGCCGGCGCCGGAGTCACTTCTGGGTGGCCCAACAACAGCTTGCGTAGTTCCGCCAAGACATAGCGAAGTTGATCCGGTGTTGTCTCGTAACGCAAACCCAGCACGGTCTTGAGCAGGCGCTGATCGCGCGCCGCGAAGTTATCCAATTGCATTTGCGAGAACTCGGCGTTGGGAACGGTAACGATCGTCCGCTCCAGCGAGCGAATTCGTGTCGACCGCAAGCCGATTTGCTCGACAGTGCCGATCTTTTCGCCGTATTGGCAGAAATCGCCGACCCTTACCGGTCGGTCCGCGAACAGGGTCAGACCTCCGATGATGTTCTCGAGGGTCGGCCGGATGGCAAGGGCGATGGCGAGACCACCAACGCCGAGACCGGCCACCAGCGGGGCGATCGGGATGCCGACGGCTTCCGCCGCGTAGATACCGAGGTAGACGAGAATGACGACACTGACCAAGCGAAAAACGATCCGCAACAAGGCGGCATCGACCCGGCGCTTTTCGCCTGCTCCTGCTTGACTGTACGCGAAACCATCGGCGAGCCGCCCTGCAACCACCAAAACAAGCCAAGCGAGGCCGCCCACCTGCACGACAAGTGCCATGAACGACACGGTCGCGCCCGCGACTTCATACAGTCCGACGGCATAGACAGACAAGAGTTTGACAAAATGAGCAACCGCAACGGCACAAAGCAGAGCCAGAGGCACGCCGAACCTCAAGGCCGGTCGGGCTGTCTTATGTTTTTCATCCCACCGGGCACCTTGACGATACGCGAACCAAATCAATCCTGCTGAAATAAGGAGCAGTGAAATAATAGAAATCCATTGCCAAACTCCTTGTCCAAGAACAACTATTTTCGCCCAATCAGCCAGATCGTCTGGAAAATCTCTTGGGATCCACGGGCCAGGAGTGGAGAGGTACTCATTGTATAGTCCGACGGATGCTCCCTTTTTGTATGGAAGATCCTTTGCCGAGGCGTAATAACCATCAAGATTTTCGATAGTTTCTCTCGTAAAGAGAAATTCGCCAGCGTTGGGTCCCTCCGAAATTTTGGCGATCTCGATCTTCGTATTGGGAATGGTCCAGCGCACGATCCCCTGTTCCGCAACCTCTTTATCGTCAGGAATGTCTTCGAACGGCGGCAGCTCGACCCGGTCGAGAATTTCCTTTAGCAAAATCATATCGATGGTCATGGCCGCGAGACGATCGAAGGCACGAACCTCTCCAAAGTCAATCGTATCAGCGGCTCGCAAGAGCGGCCTGTCGATGTCCGCACTGGGCTTGTCGCTCCGCCAGAGGTCCACGGCTGTGTCGATATCGCGAAGGTAGGTTCGCAAGGTGTCGCGCGGGCTCGATGTATCCGCCGACCGCAATGGATATGGATCCTCCATCGAGCCAACGATCGCGTCAAGATCGCTGAGCTGCGCCAGCGTTTGAGGCGCGAGAAGCAAGAGGATGAAGACCAACACCCAACGAGACCGCCCGAGGATAATCCTGATCATGCTCGTCCGTTGCTCCCTCGTTGTAATCCGGTCCGTGGACACCGAAGGGCCTGCCGCCTTTTATAGACACCGCTCCGAGTGTGCGGTCGCAGGATCCCTGTTTGGGACCCACCGAGAGGTTTGTCCTGGATCACTTGAGGCCGACTTCGGAAAAGTATTTCAACGCGCCTTCGTGGATGGGCGCGGCGAGACCCGCCTCGACCATCTCCTCTCTGGTCAAGGACAGGAACAATGGCGACAGATCCTGAAGGATCTCCAGGTTTTCGAAGTATGCCTTGGTGATCTGATAGATCACGTCCGGGGGCACCTTGGCCGACGTCACCAGCGTCGCCACCACACCCAGAGTCCGAACATCCCGAGGAATGCTCTTATACGTGCCGCCCGGAATCACCGAGCCCACGTAGAACGGGTTTTCCCTGTTGAGCTTCTCGATGATTGGACCCGAAACTTTCACAAGCCTTGCGTCGCACAGCGCCGTCGCCTCCCTGACCATAGGGTTGGGATGTCCGATCGTGTAGACGAACGCGTCGAACTCGCCGTCGCATAGGGCCTCGGCCAGGTTGGCAGCCTCGAACTCGGAGACAGCGATGACCTCCTCGCCCGTCCAGCCGTGGGCCTCCGCCAGCACATCCATGGCGTCGCGCCGGCTGGAAGCCGTCCCGCCCACATAAACCCGCTTACCCTTCAGATCCTCGAACGTTTCAATGTCCCTATCGTCGCGGGCGACGACCGTGAAGTGCTCGACATAGAGTGCAAACATGGAGCGCAGATTCTCGAAGGAGTCCTCATCCTCGAACGGTCCGGTCCCGTCGACGGCATCCTGCTGCAAGTCCGATTGGACCATGGCAAGGTCAACGTTCCTTTTTCTAAGGTCTTTGATATTCGGTATGGATCCACCGGAGATATCAACGGTGCAACTCAAGCCCTGCTCGGCAAGGCTTTCAGCGGCGAGTTTGCAAATGATGCCACCGACGGGGTGGTAGAGGCCGCCAACCCGGCCACTCGCGATCGTCACCGATCCCGGATCTTCGCTTTCCTCCGCCCCGCCGATATTAGCGAATCCAGCGATCAACGTTGCTGCCAGCAGCATCACGATCGCGCATTTGCTGCCTGCACTCGACACTGCGCCAACTCCTCGGGTCCGGGTTTCACAAAGCTCCAGACATGGAGGAATTGTGACCACAATGTGAATTGTCGCCAACGTGGGGGAATTGTGACCAAAAAACAACCCGCTTATCTTGTTTCCGGATATCCCGCTCCCGATGATCTGACCAGACACGCAACGAGTGGTCCGCGTCCGATATATGATCCCCGTACGATCGCGGTTCGGGTTGCCGGAAACGCCGCGCCGGACTAGATTCCAAAGCATGACCATTGCATACGAAATGCCGCTGTGGCGGCCGCCGAGCGAGGGCAACAATCTGATCATCCAGGCGACGATCGGGTGCTCGTTCAATGGCTGCACGTTCTGCTCCATGTACCTAATAACGGCTTAAGCCATTGTACTTATTCATCTATAGACCATACATCATTCAAGATGATGGTCTAGAGCCTCAGGAATTGTTTTGTGCAAAATCACAGCAGTTTCACCGCCTGCCTACAAGTGCTGCCAGACGTCCTGTAGAACCACGAACAAGAACGCCGTCGAACAGCCAAACATCAGCACCCCGGTTATAGCGATCAGCGTGCCGAGATGTCTCCAGGGATACTTCAGCAGGATGTCGCCGTAGCCCAGCGTCGTGATCGACGCGGCGGAGAAGTAGGTACCGTCGGTAATACTGGGTAACAGCCGTGTCCAGCGCAAAAACAGGCCCCATACCGCGGCCTCCGCAACGTGCGCCAACATTAGTGCGAAGAAGCAACCCAGCAGCTGGATCTTACCAGTATGTTTTGGTCCCAGATGCTCCAGCATCCATGGCTTGAAGCGGAGCATCTCAGCGATCACATCAAATATCACGACCACATGAAAATAGAACAACACAAGCGCCAGCAGCACTGCAAAACCATAGATCCCACCAATGCTGCTACGGGAAGATAGACGATCCCTCTCCAATTATGTTCCTCCTGACTTATGACCCATGTTTTCAGTATCAGGCGGGCGGTCGCATTGCGTGCTCTGCTCGCGTGTATCCTCATTAATCGCTGACATCAATCCAGCGGCAGCTGGTGTAGTTGTTTCCGGCAATCGCCCAGGTTTTTTCTTGCCAGTTCTTGCGGGATCCGGATAGCGACCATAGGTTTGACGACGCAACAACAGCCAAGCCAGCATGGAAATGATCACAGACAAGCCGGTTACAAGCCAGAAACCATAGGGGTTATGTTGGTCGGGGATTCCAGAGACATTCATCCCGAGCAGGCCGGTAATGAAGGTCAGCGGCAAGAACACAGTTGCGACGATAGTCAGGTTGAGGCTGGAACGGGTCATGATCTCCGAGCGTTGCGCCTCTATCTGATCCCCCAGCGTCTGCACCCGCGTGCGACATTCATCCACCCTCTGCAAATAGCGTGTCACGTGCATCGACGCCCTGACCAGCGTTTCACGGTCGTCGGCATCCAGCGCCAGGGTGGGATCGGTAGTCATCGGATCAAGCACCTGCTGGATGTAATTCACGTGCCGCCTGGTGCGAAAGATTCGGCGCTGAAACTCGCTCAGCGTCTGCTGGGGTGGTACTAAACCGCCGTCGAGCATTGCATCCTCGACGTCATCAATGTCCTGGGTCAGATCGGAGATGACCGGTTCTATCCGGTTGGTCATAGCCGTCACCATGAAGCCGAGCAAGTCCACCGCTGTCACCAGCGACTTATTCGACGACAGGTTCTGTCGCAACTGGTCCACGGCGGCGACTTTCCCGGATCGCAACGTGATTGCTGTGGTCGGGCCGATCAGCAGCTTTAAGTCACGGAGATCAGTGAGATCGTCTTTTGCACCGGGACGCAGCATTCTCAAGCTAAGCAATGTGCCGTCTGGCACTTGTTCATAATGACCGAAGCGCACCGGTTCCAACAATGCCGTTCTCGTCTGCTCACTGATCTCCTGCCAAGCCATCAGCCATTCGTGATCGGCGTTGTCGGCAATGTTGATGTCGAACCAAGTGACGCCATCGGGACAGGTATTATCGCCGGCTTTTCCTGAACCGAATCGGGTAATCTCAGGCATGGTGGACTATCTCCGGTGGGTAATGACAGCGCTGTAGGGCGATCAGCCATTACATTGTCTTTGCTACGCTGATGGTGCGCGGCTTCGCGGCTTGCACGCAACGAGGATACCTCGCGGCGGTCAAGAATTTCGCGGCCTTTCTCGGCCGCCCGCCCGATCAGGCGACGATCGAGGATCAACACGCCCAGCACACCGTCAAAATCGTAGCGTGAAACTGTACACCGCAAGGGGCGCACTGCAATAGGGGGGCAATATTCAACGCCGATTGACAACTTGGTCCTGATCGCATCACATGTGCCGCGGTTACTAAAGCCTTGGAATAGCGCGCAAGTTGTGCTTTCTCAGGGTGAGGCCTCCCCGCTACTTAAGCCCAAAGGCGAACCGCTTAGGGAGTGTCTATCCAGACGGCAAAAAACAGGTGCAGACTTTGACATCGCTGGCGAGAAAGTCCGTTTCCGAAACACGCGCGATGGCGGCCTTGGCATTGCTCTCGATCATTGTTGGCATGGCCGCCGGGTTGATCGGTGCCGCTTTCCGCTACTCCCTCGAACGCGCCGATGCGTTCCGGATGATGGTTGTCGCAGAGACAAGTGCCTATCCCATCCTTGGCCCACTGATGATGATGGCCGGCGCCGCGCTGGCCGCAGGATTGGCTGCGTGGCTCGTGCGTCGCTTCTCACCCGATGCGGCGGGAAGCGGCATCCCGCACGTCGAGGCGGTACTCGAGGGCTCACTCACTCCGGCGCCCGCGCGCCTTATCCCGGTGAAATTCGTGGGCGGTATACTGGCCATCGGAAGCGGCCTCGCCCTCGGCCGCGAGGGCCCAAGCGTACAGATGGGTGTCACTGCCGCACACGTCATCGGAGGCCTCTTTCGGCGCGACCCGGAAGACCGCCGCGCACTGATCGCAGGCGGTGCCGGAGCCGGTCTTGCGACGGCGTTTAACGCTCCAGGCGCCGGCGCGATCTTCGTGCTCGAAGAACTGGTGGGCCGCTTCGATGCGCGTATCGCATTGGTGGCCCTTGGCGCGTCGGCGGGTGCAATTACGGTATCGCGCGGCTTACTGGGTAACTCGTTGGATTTCAAAGTGCCAGAACTTGCCTCCGGTGGCGTGATAGAGTTGTGCTTGTTTCTCATTCTCGGCCTATTCGCTGGTTTGCTGTCAGTGGGCCATAACCGAAGTCTGCTTGCCACCCTTTCGCTGGCCGAACGGATCGGGGGACCAATCGAGTTGCGGGCCGCCGTAATTGGCGCCGTCGTGGGGCTCCTGGCTTGGAGCACGCCGCACCTTGTCGGCGGGGGCGATGGCATCACTCAGAACGCGTTAAATGGGGAGTTGCTTCTTGTCGCACTTCCAGCACTCTTTCTGTTTCGTTTGGTTCTGGGTGCGGCGTCCTACGCCGCCGGTACGCCGGGCGGTCTGTTTGCCCCATTGATGGTTCTGGGCGCAGTCTCTGGTCTGGCTTTCGGCTATGTTGTCGACGCTGTGATCCCGGGCCTTGCGGTCCGACCCGAAGCCTTTGCGCTCGTCGGCATGGGGGCCTTTTTTGCTGGTACCGTCCGTGCACCACTCACTGGGATGGTGTTGGTCATCGAGATGACAGGCAGTTCGACGCTCCTCCTGCCGCTGCTTGCGGCGTGTTTCGGATCGATGCTGGTGGCCGAAACCCTTCGTGAACTCCCGATCTATGCCGCCCTGAAGGCGCGCGCGGCAAAGTCAGTGCGCTAGTCCATTGCGGGCTGCAAGTGGAATTCTGTCGGTACATAACAAGCGTTCACCATGAGTGTGACACTTGGCACATTCCTGACCATCCTTGCGTTGTGCATCGTCCACATTGCGTCAGGCTCAAACTTCGTTCAGCGGCGACGCAGGACGCCTTCGTTTCTATCGCTGGCAGCCGGGATAGCAGCGTCAACAAGCTCGAGGCCGATGTCCGGGCCGAACGCCAAGGCCGGATCGCAGATCGACTCGCACGCCTCAACTTCGTCATTCTCGACGAGCTTGGCTATCTCCCCTTCGCCCAGACCGGCGGTCAGCTCCTGTTCCACCTGATCAGCCACCTCTATGAGCAAATCTCGGTGATCGTCACCACCAACCTCGGCTTCGGCGAATGGCCAAGCGTCTTCGGCGACGCCAAAATGACCACCGCCCTGCTCGATCGCCTGACCCATCACTGCGACATCATCGAAACCGGCAACGAGAGCCGCCGATCTCTCCACGGGATTTACCCGCTTCATGAAGCGGGTAAATCTCATATCGCTTGTCAATGTCGAGCTGATCATGTTTTTTTCCCATCTCAGCTCCGGAACATACCGGTGTTGCCCTTGGAATCTGAATTTAGCCGCTGCGCCATTAGACATAGTGAAAGCCAAAGGAGATGCATCACCATGCTTGGTTTCCGCCGATGATTACCGTTCGCTTGCGGCCCGCCCTCATGTTCGGTGCCTTCGTGCTATCGGTGTTTACCGGCCAGTCGCATGCGGCCGAGGACACGGGCGGGTCTCCCGATGTTGCTCGCGATCCTACGCCAGCGGCGTCGGTCGCGACCGCGCCGGCGCCCGGCACCGACGACTGGGAGTTCGTGGCAATACCCTACGTTTGGGGCATTTCCATCGATGGGAATGCGACGGTGGAAGGTGTAAAGGCGTCCATTGATGCCTCGTTCGGCGATATCTTCGAGAAGCTCAACATCGCCGCCATGGGGCAGTTCGAGGTGCGCAAGGGACGCTTCGGCGCCTTCATCAACCCGCTTTACGCCAGTCTCGGCAGCAAGAATTCGAAGGGTCCGATTTCGGTCGAGTCCACGGGCAAGCTCTTCGGGATGGATTTCGGAGTCTATTACCGGGTCGGAGAATGGCAACTCGGCGACCCGGCATCGGATGCGCCACCCAAGGTCGCGGTGGAACCTTACATTGGTGGCCGCCTATGGTCCGTCGAGGGCAAGCTCAAGTTCAAAAGGCTGAGCAATATCAGTGAAAGTGAAACATGGGTTGATCCGATCATCGGCGTGCGCACGCTGTGGGACATCACGTCAAACTGGAACCTTGTCGTCCAGGGCGATGTCGGCGGCTTTGGTGTTGCCTCGGACCTCACCTGGCAAGCGCTCGGGCTCGCCGGCTACCGGTTCGGCCTCTTCAGCGAGGACGACGCCAATGTGTTGCTTGGCTACCGCGCGCTTTACGACGATTACTCCACGGGCAGCTTCCGCGGCAAGTTGACGGGCAAAAAGCGCGACAAGTTCGCGCTCGATGCCACCCTGCATGGCCCGGTCATCGGGTTGGCCGTCAAGTTTTGAGAGCAAACCAGCGAGGCGAATCCGCCAGCTGTTCGCACCATAGCAGGCGACGGGGAAGTGTCAGAGGAAATCGGCTTGAGGCAGCGTTGGTGCGGCCTTAGCCTGACGGCATGATCAATCCATTCCGCAACGTTAAGACCTCGCCCGAGATTATCCGGCTCGCGGTGATGATGTACGTCCGCTTTCCGCTCTCACTTCGCAACGTTGAAGATATTCCGCATGAGCGCGGTGTTGACGTGAGCCACGAGACAATCCGGTTCTGGTGGAATATCTTCAACGTTGCGAAGAGGAAGAGCGGCTTGCTTTTCAGGCTTCGCGCTACAGGCGGCGGATTGCTCTGCCACCGCTTGCCAAACCCGAGGAGTTGTTCGACCAGCACCGCGAATTGCTAGGCCTGCTCATGGATTTTGTGGCCGAGCGTGGGCGGCTGCCTGCCGATGACGAGATTGGCAATGCCGCTGCGCTTCGCGATGCGCTTGGTTCGATACCGCGCGCCTTTCGGGTTATTGAAAGCGCGACCGGCAAGGATCGATGGGAAGAGATTACTGGTGAGCGCGCGCAAGACACGCTCATCTATCTTGGTCTTTCACGCTTCGACGGGCGGCCCAACTATTCCGCGCTGCCGCGTCCGCTTCAGCTCGATGTTAAAAGCTTCTTTTCCTCCTACAGCCGTGCCTGTGAGCTTGCCGATGCGCTTCTGTTTTCTGTCGGTGACAGGAGCGTGATCGATGAGGCCTGCAGGGCGTCTGAGATTGGCAAGCTGACGCCCGATGCTCTCTATGTCCATGAAAGTGCGACCGACTATCTTTCGCCGGTCTTGCGTCTATTTGAAGGGTGCGCGCGCGGCTATATCGGGCAGGTCGAGGGGGCGAATATGGTCAAGCTCTCTCGTGAGGAGCCGCGCGTTTCCTACCTCAGCTATCCCGACTTCGAAGACGATCCGCATCCGGCGCTGGCCTTTTCCTTAGGCGTCCATCTGCAAACATTTCGCGTTCGTTTGCGTGACTACAGTACCTACCGGAACCATCCGATCCTTCATCGCAAAGAGACCTTTCTCCATACGGATCATCCGTTGCACGCAAAGTTTGCGCGTCTTACGAGAATCGAGGAGCATAAAGGGCTGTTTGAGAATGCGCGTTATATCGGTACGCGCGAAGGATGGGAGCGGGCGCTCGATGCTAAAGGCCTTTATCTGAAGGGACACCGGCTACTTAAGGTGTGAGATGTTCCGGCACGCCCGGACCAGCGGCGCGACAAGACATTGAAAGAGCTACAGGAGGGCCGCTTGGACGGACGTATCCCGGATTACCGCAATCGTTCCCCGGTTCAGATCATCACCGAGGACGTGCACTTTGATTCCGTCGGCTACGTCTACCGGGCCCTGTCGTGGCTTGATGTTGCGGCACGAGAGAAAAACGCGTGCGCTCTCCAATATGCCGCGCTCGATACGCGCCAAGGCATCGAGGAACTGCTTTTCGAGGCAGTGGTTTTTAGTGTCGGCGGGAAGCTCGATCGCAAGGAGTACGAGAAGTGCGTCGGGAACGCCACCAAGCTCCACAAAGTCGTTCACAGGCTCAATCCGGATTTCCAAAAACTGACATTATTTATGCAGGCTGTGCTGTCTACTACGCCCGATGCGCCTCAGATTGAGGAGTGGGATCTTAAGTTGCTTCTGGAGCATTGGGGACGCGTTTCCAATTATCTTCATTGGGCAGGCGAGCCTGGGGAGACATTCGAATCCACGGAGTGGTTTGAGAACGGCGTTGCCCATGTTGAGAGAGCGGCGCTGCATATCTGGGAGAAGAAGACCCGCGGTTACTCGGGGATTATGATGCCTGACGGTATGCAGCCCGAAGTGCGGTCGCTATGGGACCGTTTCAGGAATGGTGAGATCGATCCGGAGGCCGTTAAGAGGGCGGTGGTACTCGCTTTGCCAGTTCTGGAAGGCCGGATGAACAAAGGCTCACAGCCGGAATAACCGCGCGTATCTTCCCTTTTTCGGTGAGGAGGAGGGGAAAGCCTTCCCCTGACTTCAGCCCAACCTTCGGGGCTTTCATCACCCCTTCCAGCGAGGGAGGGGTCCCTCGCAACGCTCCCTCTTTTAAGTCACGGTCGCCGGGCATGCCCGGCGCTTTTTTTGTTCGTGTTCGGAACCTGCCGGTTCCCTGCCGTCAAGGCCAAGTCCTTTGGACGGGAAACCCCGGGCCGTGTTCTTCGGCCCGCACCAAACCCGGGGTTTTCCGGCCCTGACGGCATTCCCTCCGCTCCTAGCCGCTTGGGCAAGTCCGGTTGCATGTGCAACCGGCTTTTTAAAAGGAGGGCCAAAAGATGAGTGACGTTTTAACTGAGAACGCTGCAGCGATTGCGGCATTGAATGACAAGTTCCGCCGGAGTTTTTCGGGCGGAAAAATGGTGATGACGCCCGGGATTGCGGACCTTGCGCCGGATGATCTGGTGCAGGTGCTGGCCAAGGTTCGCGGCTTCGAGAGTTTCGAGGAAGGCGACGATCCCTACGGCGAGCACGACTTTGGCGCGTTCGATCATGGCGGGCAGAAGATCTTTTGGAAGATCGACACTTACGCCCCTTGCATGACACGGGGCAGTGAAGATCCGGGCGATCCCGCACAGACAACCCGCGTCCTGACCGTGCTTCTGGCGCAGGAGTACTGAGCCATGAAAAACGCAGACAGAGCAGACAGAAAGGATGTGTATTCGCGGGTCACGGACACGATTGTTGCGGCTCTGGAGCAGGGGACGCGGCCATGGATGCAGCCATGGGCCGCTGGCCATGTGGCCGGGCCGGTTTCAAGGCCTTTGCGGGCGGGCGGGATTCCGTATGCCGGAATCAATGTGCTGATGCTCTGGGCAACCGCGATGGAAAGGAATTATGCGGCCCCCATCTGGATGACGTTTCGCCAGGCCAAAGAACTCGGGGCGCACGTCAAGAAGGGCGAGAAAGGCGCGCTGGTGGTCTATGCCAACACGATCACCCGCACCGAAACCGACGAGAAGACGGGCGAGGAATCCGAGCGGGATATCCCGTTTATGAAGGGTTACACCGTCTTTAACGTCGAGCAGATTGAAGGCTTGCCCGCGCATTATACCGCCATTGCCGAGCCGAAGTTGAGCCCCGCGCAGCGGATAGAACATGCGGAAAAGTTCTTTGCCGCCACTGGCGCGGATATTCGCCATGGCGGGAATTCCGCTTACTACGCCCCCGGCCCCGATTTCGTGCAGATACCGGAGTTTGAGAGCTTCCGGGACGCGGGCGCATTTTACGGAACCCTTGGTCATGAGCTTTGTCACTGGACTCGGCACTCCAAAAGGCTGGACCGGGATTTTGGCCGGAAAAAATGGGGTGATTCCGGTTACGCCATGGAGGAACTCGTCGCCGAACTTGGCGCGGCTTTTCTGTGTGCCGATCTGGAACTGGAGTTAGAGCCCCGCCAGGACCACGCCGCCTATATCGCAAGCTGGGTCAAGGCGCTCAAAGACGACAAGCGAGCGGTTTTTTCTGCCGCAGCGCATGCCCAGCGGGCAGCGGACTATTTGCATGGCCTGCAAGGCGAGGGGCAGGGACGGGAGGCCGCTTAGGCCTCCCCTTTTTTTCAATTCATTCAAACAAACAGGAAGCTTTGCCGTGTCAAAAGATAGTCAGAATTTCGATATCCAACTGGTCGACCCCGCCCGCCTTGAATCCGGCCACTGGTGCCACCGCGCTGAAAAAACGATTGGACAGGGCGATATATCGGCTTCCTACAGCGGCGATCGCATCGGCATGGCTCAGCCCGTGCGCAAGCCTTTTGCATGGCAGGGGATCCTGTGGGTTTGTGTCGGCATGGGGCATTGCGGCGGCAGCGAGACCGCCGAAGCCTACCGCCTGATCCACCCGCAACTCTTTCAGGGCGAGCCCGTCACCTATGCGGACAAGGTCAGAAACGGCGATAGCGCACGCACCGACCCACACGGTTTTTATCATGGCATGCGGGTCCGCCATGGCAGAGAGGATTTTGTGCTGGCCGGGCCGCCTGTCACCTTCGCACCCGGACAAGTGGAGCAGATGTCGTTGTTTTGAAAGGAGGGCGGAATTTAGCGGCCCCGGCGCATCAGGCGCCGGGGTCGGGTTTTGGTTCTTCAGCCCCGGACGCTGACGCGTTCCGCCCCTGAACCCCGCCCGGAATTTGGGCCGAGATTGGCGAGTTTTCCACATCGCGCGTTATCACTTCGCACACTAGGGCCGGATATTAATGAAAGGCTTATCCCCGTGCATCCGGCCCCACAGAATATGCTGACAACGGGAGCTGGATGACATAGAACATACAGCGAACATATTGTCTGAGGAGGTGTTCGCCATGGTCGACTTTCCCCGCTCCGTACTCGATTTTCAGCGCCGTTTTCCCGATGACGCGGCGTGCGCCGCCTATCTGGCGCAATCGCGCTGGCCGGATGGCTTCGTCTGCCCGGGGTGCGGTTACGGCAAGGCGTGGCAACTCGACATCAAGGCCTGGACGTAAGAATGTGCCGGGTGCCACCGGCAGACCTCGGTGAAGGCCGGGACGGTGATGCACGGGGATAAGCCTTTGGGCCTCTATCGGTCGATCCTTCGAAAGAAGCTCATTGACTGCCTTTACGATCCGCTTCCAGATGGCGCACCCATCCATATCACCAGCCTCAAGACGTTCGTCATGACGCATGGCCGCAAATATGGGCGCTTCGTCGCCGCGTTACATGGAATTCCCGTTCAAGGCCTACAGCAAAGGCGGCGCGGGACGGCTGAGCGACAATACGGCCCGCATCAAATCGCTTTTCTCCTGAAACCGGCGGTTGGCGCTCGCGGCCCTCTCACCCGAACGGGAGGGCCGCGAGCGCCGACCGCGCGTCGAGACGGTTATGGAAAACTGCCCCCGCGCCGGCCGGCGCGGGGGCCTCGCTGTTTAACGGTGCGCGACGTTGCGGATCGCTGAACCTGAAGTCCGGATCATCCTGTCCGTCGCCGACAATACGGTTTGGCGGGTAGCGAAACGCCGATCGGAACGACGGCTAGAATGCGAGGGTGCAGTACCGCGTTGCTCGCGCCGAGCCAGTTTCAGCCGCGACAGAGTCGCGCTCCATTAATGGCCCGACCTTGATATCGGGGCAGCACGCGGTCCTTCCC
>JGI12048J13642_10373075_pt1 | contig 16420 bp, 12 predicted proteins | sample ElkSlonscriptome_16_FD_13642 | JGI IMG/M metagenome (IMG submission 13642)
CGCAAGGTCCCGCGCCCGGACGCCTCCAGCCGCGCAACGAGCTCACCGAGCAGTAACGACAGGTCCTCGATACGGTCTCGCAGTGGTGGCGTCTCGATCGGAAAGACGTTGAGCCGGTAATAGAGGTCCTCACGGAAGCGGCCCTCTTCGATCAGCGCCTCGATGTCGCGGTGCGTCGCCGCGACGACCCGGACATTGGTGCGCTGACTCCGCTGCCCACCCACTCGCTCGTAGGTTTGCTCCTGCAACACCCGCAAGAGCTTGACTTGCATCGGTAGTGGCATATCCCCGATTTCGTCGAGGAACAGCGTGCCGCCTTCGGCGAGCTCGAATCGTCCCGGGCGCGATGTGATCGCGCCGGTGAACGCCCCCTTCTCGTGCCCAAACAACTCGCTCTCGAGGAGCTCGGGCGGTATGGCGCCGCAATTGACCGCGACGAAGGGCGCGCCCCGGCGCGCGGACAAGTAGTGGATATTGCGAGCAACGATCTCCTTGCCTGTGCCGGTCTCCCCAAGCACAAGCACGGTCGCATCGGTTCGCGCGACCTTGCTGATGAGGTCTCGCACCTGCTGCATCACTGGACTGACACCGACCAAGGCCCGGGTCAGCCTCAAGGAGTTACTATCGGTTCGAGGCCGACGATTCTCTCGGAACAGGCGCCCCTGTTCCAGCGCCTTGACCAGCTCGGCATGGCGCAACGGGTAATGCAGCACGCAATTGAAGCTCGTCCCGGCACGCGCGCCTTCGAAAACGCGTGCCGCCTCGCCGTCGAGATCGAGGACGCATACTGGCAGGCCTGCATCGCGGGCTCGGACACCCTCGACGAGGGCACGCAAGGCGTCCCGACCCGTCTCACACGCGATCATCACCACCGCCACATCGGCGAGGGCCTCGTTGCGCCCCGACCACTCGTCGGTCGACACCGCGCGGACCGAATAGCCGAGGAACTCGACGATGGCCGCCACTGAGCGCGCCCGCTCGGGATCATCATCCAAGACCAAGACCCCGCCCGCCGCCGTTGCCCCGCTGACTTCGCCGACGCCACGTGGCAAGTTGACGCCGCGGGCCACGTCTTGGCCGGAATCGCCCGGCTGCCGCCGGGGTTCTTCGAGCGGCAGGTGGGGGGTATCGTCGCTCGACGACGGCATGGTGCGCTCCCATCTTGATTCGGCATCGGATGTTCGCCGGCGACGACCGCGCTCCAGTGCGCGAGCCCTGCGTGGGCAACATCCGACGAACCGTTCAACAGAGACAGGCGCAGAACCGGAAAAGGTATTCGCGAAAAGCCTCGCGAATGGGCCGAGGACGCCGACAGCCTTACCCAGCGTGCCAGACCAAGCACCTTCGCACACCCGCCGCTTGTCCTGTCGCGATCGTCACGCCGCAGGCGCAGACCGGACGGACGACGATCGAGGCTTAGGTTATAGAAACTGACGGAAAAATGACACTACAGGGAGCGCTGGCGCCGAGGACGTGCGTCACAGTTCCGGCGCACCCGCGGAGAAGCCTGGCCTTGGCGTGAGTGGTGCGGAATCAATTTACGCTTTTTATTATGGTCCCTTATGCGATCTTTGGTGCAACAAGCTTTAAGATTCATGGAGACAGATTGCGCACTCGCATCCTGTCGCCGCGACACGCCGTGAGGACGTCCTTGTCAGCCCGACGCCGATATCCCTCGTGGCACCGCCGGGCGGTCTGAAACCGCGGATCAGCGGCCGTTTCGGGTCCACCGCCTGGGTGCAGGCCGCGAAGGACTCCCCTGCGTGAGCACGAGCAGCGTCAGCAGTAACTCGCCACGGCCGAGAGTAACTGCTGGGAGTCGTAGGGCTTCTCGAAGAAGGCGACCGCCCCGGCTTCCTCGGCCTGCTGGCGCAGCAAGGGGTTCTTATGCGCAGTAATGAAGATGATCGCGGCCGAGACACCGAGCATATTCTGCACGCGGCTGGCGACATCGAAGCCGTTGCCACCGGGCATGGAAATATCCAAAAGCACCACGTTAGGACGGTGTTTCGCGGCCAGACCCGTACCGGTCACGGCGTCTGAGGCGTGAAACGTCTCGTAGCCGGCCTTGCGCAGCCGTATCACCAAAGCCAGGGCGATATTCTTGTCATCCTCAACGATTAGTACCTTCTTCATGCTTGGTTCTCCTCTGCAGGGGATTGTGTCGGATTTTCAGTATTGTCGAGTGGCAGAGTGAAGGAGAAAACACTGCCGATGCCCGGTGTGCTTTGCGCAGTCAGTTCTCCACCGTGGAGGTGGACGATCTCGCGCGAAATGTTCAGACCCATTCCTAGACCGCCGCGCACCGCGCCATCATCGGTGTTCGCCTGATATAGGCGGTCAAAGACCCGCGGTAGCTCGTCCGCCTCGATGCCGCATCCCGTATCGCTGACCGAGACGACCATGGCCCTCTCGCCTTCGGCCGCCAGGGTGGCGTTGAGGCACACCTTTCCGGCTGGCGGAGTGAACTTCAGGGCATTGATCAGAAGATTCCTAAGGACCTGAAGGATCCGCTGCTGGTCGACGCAGGCTGCAGGGAGATCCGCAGGCACGGCAACCTGCAGATCGATGCCCCGCTCCTCTGCGGTCAAACGAACCGACTGCACCGCCTTTGTCATCACGGCTCCCAAACAGACCTGTTCGACGGCAAGCTGCAGTTTGCCGGTTTCCAAGCGCGCCGCGTCCAACAAGTCGTTCATCAGGTATCCCATTTGATCGCAGCTCTCCTTGACGATCTGTAGGTATTCTCGCTGCTGATCCGCCAGGGTGCCTGCATAGCCCTCCAGCACGATGGAGACGAACTCGCGCGCCGCGGTGAGCGGGGTCTTCAACTCATGGGAGACGGTATGATAAAAGCTACGAATCTCCTCGTTGCGCCGGACCAGTTCCTCATTGCTGAGGCCGAGCAGGCGCTGTTGTTCTTCGATTGCGGCCTGCAATCGGTACTTTTCGACGGCGTTCTTGATGGTCCGCCGCAGCGCGTCGACCGAGAGGGTCGACTTCGCAATATAGTCGGCCGCTCCCGCGCGCATCGCGGCCACGGCGAGCTCCTCACTCCCCGCGCCGGTGAGCAGGATCACCGGTGTCAGCGGTCTCAGGGCCGTCGCCTCGGCGAGCAGATCGATACCCGTATGCGTGCCCAAGAAATAGTCGAACAGGTAGACGTCGCTCTCTTCTGAGCGCATCTGCTGCAATCCGTCGTGCCAATTCTGCGACCGATGCACGACGCAACCGCCTGGCAAGGCTTCGGACAGGAGCTCACGGATGAGCACATAGTCGTCTTCGTCGTCCTCGACGAGCAGGATTCTGAGCCGCTCGCTCATCGCGTGAGCCTTGTGACGAGCGTCCTGCGGCCGACACGACCGCCGCGCACCCTTTCACCGGGGGCAGAACCGCCCAGGATGCCGATCTTCAGGCAAGCCTCCGGGAGCGCTACCTGGATTAGCGTCGAGCCGTCTGTGCTACCGTAGCGGGCACCTGCGCTCAACGGTCCGATCATGGCGCAGACTCCGGTATCGGGGGCAGACGCACAATCTGGAACCAATAGTCCGTGATCGTATTGATCGCCCGAATCAAGGTCTCGAATCGGACGGGCTTGACGATGAAGGAATTGACGCCGAGTTCGTAGCTGCGAACGAGATCCTCCTCGGCCTGCGAGGTCGTGAACACGATCACCGGAAAGCGCTTCAACACCGGGTCTTGTTTGATCTCGGCCAAGGCTGCGCGGCCGTCCTTGCGGGGCATGTTCAGATCCAAGAGCAGCACCCCGGGCAAAGGACTCCCCGCCAGGCTGGCGAAGCGGTTTTTGCGCCGCAAGTAATCCATCAGCTCGACCCCGTCTGCGACGAAATCCACCTGATTGGCAAGCCGTGCTTCGGCCAAGGCGTCCCGCAGTAGGAGCTGGTCGTCTGGGTCGTCTTCGGCAACGAGGATACGAACAGGATCTGAAGGGCGCGTCACGGCTGATGTCCTCCTTTGGGTTGCGCGACGGGAAGTATTAGGGTGAAGACTGCGCCAGCACCGGGGCGGGCGGTGCCGGTGAGGGTGCCGCCGTGCCGTTCTGCGATACGCCGGCATATTGCCAACCCGACCCCGCTGCCCGGGTAGGCGTCGCGCGGGTGGAGGCGCTGAAACATACCGAATATTCGCTCGCGGTATTCGTCTTCGAAACCGATACCATTGTCCCGAACCTCGATGCGGCAGGCGCGATCCGGCCGACTCTCAGCCGCCTCCGTACTGTCCTCCGCATCCGCGGCGACGACCTCGATGCGCGGCGCGCGCTCCGGCGCCCGGTATTTGATGGCGTTTTCGATCAGGTTCTGGAAGAGCCGGCGCATCTGCATACCATCCGCTTCGATGACCGGAAGGTCGTTGATGACGATGTTGGCCTCGCACTCCTTCGCCGCCAATTCCAAGTCGGCCGTCGCGTCCTCCGCGACTTGGCGCAGATCGACCGGGGCGAACACCCGCCCCTGGGAGTTGACTCGCGAGTAAGTGAGCAGGTCGCCAATGAGACCCTGCATTCGCTCGGCCGCCTTGACCATTCGCATGAGATAATCGCGGCCCTCTTCGCTCAGGTCCGCAGCATGCTTTCGCTCCAAGCGCTCCCCGAAGGCCTGCACTTTGCGCAACGGCTCTTGCAGATCGTGCGACGCGACATAGGCGAACTGTTCCAGCTCTTGATTCGATCGCTGCAGTTCCTTGGTCTGCGCCGCGGCCAGCTCTTCCAAGCGGCTGCGGTGCTCACGAAGGTCCTCGTGGACTCGGTCCATTTCGACGAGCATCCTCGCCTTCATCTCTTCCGAGCGCCTTCTGCGAGCGATCTCCGATTGGAACAAATAGCCCGCGATCAGCAACAAACCGAGGCTTACCGCCGACCCGATGCCGAGCGCCCAGAGCGTGTTGCGCGCCACACGCCTGGCCCGTTCCGTCCGCTGGCCGAGCAGGGCCTCCTCTTCGGCCTTGATGACATCGGCAAGGGCACGGATCTCCTCAAGCAGGGACCGGTCCGCGTCCGGGTCTAGGAGCGCCTGGGCCGCAGCAAGGCCTCGATTGCGCCGCACCTCGACCAGTCGCGACAGGTCATTGAACTTGGCCGCGAGCAGACGGGAAAGGCTTGCCACGCGTTGTTGCTGCTCGGGGGTGCTGCCGATCCTGCCCACCAATGACCGGCTCAAACGCTCGGCGTTGTCGAGCGAGTCCCGATAGGGCTCGAGGTAACGCTTGTCGCCGGTGAACAGATAGCCCTGTTGCCCGATCTCGGCGCTCTTCAACTCCGAGAGCAGCTCGACCAGCCCACCCAAGGCCCGGTGCTTGTGCAGGATCCAGGCGCTGTCGTCGATGAACTGAAGGGTATTGCGATAGGCCACGAACGAGACCCCAAGCAGGATGGCAAGTCCCAGCGCAGCCGCTAGCTTCTCGATTTCGCGTAACCGCATCGTTCGTATCCGGGCAATTGCAGACTGTTCGGCACGCCGGGCTTGGCTCAGGCGTGGCCCGACCACAAGGCGGGCCGCCACTCCGACTCGCACGCGCACAGCCTAAACGCGGGCTCTCGGGCGGTCCGTGATGGCATTCACGACTCGTTGGCGGTGTCCGAGGGACGCGGGTCGTTGTGTGTTTTGTTGCCCAAACCTTCGCAACCCGCAGGGTTCGGGCGCCGCCCTGCCTCACCGCAAGCAGAACGCGGTGGACCTAGGGTAGCTTTTGCAGCTGTTGCGCGAGGAAACTGCTGGTCTGATTGAGCTGCGCGACGAGCGAATCGAGTGCTGCAAACTGGGCCTGATAGCGGGCCTCGACCCTCTCCATGCGACGGTCGAGGTCCTCGCGCCGGTCGCTCAACCCATCGAGGCGGTCCTTCAAGCCCTCCTCGCGGGCGCTGATCAGCCCCTCGCCGTCGAGGTATCCGTCGACGACGCGCTCGAACCGGGCCACGAGGCCATCGTCCCCCAAGAGCAGGGCCTGTAAGGCCTCGGGATCGGACTCGAGCAGCTCGTTGAGCCGGGCGTCGTCGGGGCTCAGCTTGCCGTCGGACCCAGTCGTGACCCCGACATCGGCCAGCGCACGCAGCGAGCCGCCGTCGACCTGGCTGCTGATCAGGCCGCGCAACTGGCTCGAGGCACCGCGCAGCAGCGCATCGCCGGTGAGGATCGACCCCTCCCCGCCGGCACCGACCGCGGTCAGTTTGTCGACGGTTGCGGTTACCGAGTTGAAGGCACCGATCAGGCCATTGATGGCCTTCTTGACCGGTGACCGGTCGGCGGCGATGGTCAACTCGTGCGTCGCATCGGGTTCGGCTTCGACCAGGGTCAGCGTGACCCCGGTAATGGCGTCGCTGATGGAATTGGTCGCCGATGAAACCAGGAAACCATTGATCCGCGCCTGCGCGTCCTGCGCGGCCTTGATTTCGCTCAGGTTCTCGGTCACGCCGGGATCGTAGACGAGTTGCTCCAAGCCGCCGTCGCCGCCGCTTGCGGTCACGCGAATGGTGTTCTCGGTGCCGGTCTCGCCCGCGGTCAGGATCAAGCGCGTCCCATCATCGGCGTTGATCAGCGTCGCGCCGACGCCGGCGTCGTCGCCGAGCGCATTGATGGCGTCGCGGATGCCGGCCAATGTATTGTTGTTCTCATCGATCGTCAGGTCGAAGCTGGCGTCGCCGATCTGCAGCGACAGGGTGCCCGTCCCCACCGGCGTATCGGCGTCGGCGAAGGCGCCGGACGCGAGACGCTGGGCCTGGGCGAGCTGGACAACCTCGATGTCGTAGGAGCCCGGCGCCGCACTCGGACTCGCGCTGGCGGTGAAACGGTCCTCGCTCGCCGAGTCGGCGGAGAACGACGAAAAGAGGTCATCGTCGCCGAAGGCCTCCAGGGACGACTGCAGTTCGCTCAGCGCGCTCTTGAACTGGCCGATGCCCGAGAGCTGTTGCCGGGCCGTCGTCTCGCGGATCGTCAGGCGTTGCTCGACGGGTCGGCGCTCGGCGTCAACCAACTGTTGCACCAAGCCCTTGACATCCAGCCCGGAGCCGATGCCCGGCGACGTAATCATGACGGTCTCCTCTAGTCAGTCCGGTCTCGGCCGGAACCCAAGCAAAACCCGCGCCTTATGCCAGCGAATCGACCAAGCCGTTGCCCTCCTGGGCGATTCGCCGCGCGATCTCAAGCACCTCCTCGGGCGGCAATTGGCGCAGGACGTCGCCGCTCTCGGCGTCGACGATCGAGACGATGATGCGGTTGAGGTCCTCATCGACCTTGAACTGCAGATCGGTCGGCACACCCATGAGCGACAGGTTGATCTGCTCGACGGCCTCATCGAGCACGACACGGTCCGGTTGCCCATTGGGCTTGCGCTGCCCCCCGAGGAGCCACCAACCCGGCTCGGGTTCGCGGCGCTGCTGCACCGCAGTGTCGCCATCGACGGGCTGGATCCGCTGAGTCTGCGTGGCCTGGCCGCCCGGGCGCAGCAGCTCAAGCAGCTGGCCTGGACCGATGCTTGGTGCCTCACCGATACCTGGGATCTGAGCCATGACAATCTCCTAAAGAATAGGCCTCCCTACGGCGAAAGGGTCGGAGGGCCGAACGCCCCCCGACCCCGGGGTTTGCACCGCGAAGGGTGCAGAGGGTGCCTTAGCGCAGGAGGCTCAGGACGTTCTGCGGCACCGAATTGGCCTGCGCCAGCATCGCCGTGCCCGCCTGTTGCAGGATCTGGGCGCGGGTCATGGCCGCGGTCTCGGCCGCGAAATCGGCGTCCTGGATCCGACTGCGTGAGGCCGAGAGGTTCTCGGACGTAATCTGCAGGCTCGAGACGACCGACTCGAAGCGGTTTTGAATCGCGCCCAGGTTGGCACGGCCGGTGTTGATCTGCGCGAGGGCTGCATCGAGGGTGCTAATGGCTTCGGTCGCACCGGTCGCGGTCGAGATATCCACTGTCTCGAGCGAACTGAAGCTCGAAGCGCCCGCGTCGAACACGTCACCAGCGTGGTTGGTCAGTGAGATGGCGCCCGCAGAACTGGACAGCGAGACCGTACCGGTCTTCACCGCGGAGACGGCCGTCCCTTCCGTTAGCGTTGTCTCCGACCCCATCTTGCCGAATGCGATGGTTTCGGTAGCACCTGCGTCGCTGGCAAAGTCCTCAAGCGCGATGTCGCGGCCGTCGCTCGTCGTCAATGTAATTGCGTCCTTCGCCGACTCGCTGGTGAACGCGGCGGTTACGCCGGTCGATCCCTGCACGCCGTTGATTGCCGTAACCAGGGCGCTCAGATCATTCTTGTCGCTAATGGTAGCCGAAACGTTGACATCGTTCAGCTTGAAGGAAATGGCACCCGCGTTGGCCAAGTCCTTGAGGCTGGCCGAGTTGGTCGCCGTGGCGCTCACGCCGACCGCACTGGCCTTGTCGTTGATCGCGGCCGCGATATCCTTAGCGCTGTCCTTCGCGTCATACGCGATCGCACTGGTCGTGCCGCCCATGGCGGTTGTGATTGTCAGATCAGTTTCCGCTGCGACGCCATTGTCTACGGACCCACTCGCCGCAGTTGCAACCGTATCCATCGCTGTACCTTTGGCTTCCAAGACGTTGCTACCCAAGGCAGAGGTCTGTGAGTTGACGATCGAATTCACGCTGACCGTTTCCCCGGCGTTGGCGCCAACCTGGAACTTCTGCTGCGAGAAGCTGCCATCCAGCAGCTTAGTGCCGTTGAAGTTTGTGTGCGAGGCGACCCGGTTGATCTCGGCCGTTAGTTGATCCACTTCGAGCTGCAGAGCAGCACGGTCCGTGGTGCTGTTGGTCGAGTTGGCTGCCTGCACTGAGAGCTCGCGGATGCGCTGCAGGTTGTTCGACACCTCGTTCAGCGCGCCCTCTGCCGTCTGCGTCAGCGAGATGCCGTCATTGGCGTTGCGCACAGCCTGATTGATGCCACGAATCTGCGAGGTCATGCGCTCGCTGATCGCCATGCCGGCGGCGTCGTCCTTGGCGCTGTTGATGCGCAGCCCCGAGGACAAACGCTCGAGGGCCGTGGACAGCTCCGAGCCAGAAGTCGACAGATTGCGCTGGGCATTCAGGGACATGACATTGGTGTTGATCACTTGCATGGTCGTAATCTCCTTTCATTGCGACTTGGTGCGATGATTCCTCAATCGGCACGCGGCCCTCGAGGACGTGCAACCGGCCGGAGGCTGCTTCGCCAGTGACGCCCGCTGCTATGAGGCTTATCGGACGGTCAGCCGAGAACTTTAGGACCGCGACGGCAGAGGAATCGTCCTAGCGAAACACGGCCTCACTGCAGTCCGATCCAGCCACCCAATATCGGATACCTGAAGGACCCCTGGGGGCGACCTTGCAGCACCGCAGGCGCGAGACCGCCCAAAGGATTTAAGATCTTCTGTTCAATACCTTAGAGTCGACCACCAGATCGCAACCGCACAGCACGGAATCTCGCACGGCCCCCGGCAGCTCACCAGGCCGCTCTGCGACCGCACCTAAGCCCCAACCCCGATCCTTCGCCGAGCACCCCACCCCCAGGTGGTGAACGGTGGCTCTAGCCCGATCGCCGGTTCGATCCCCGCCTTCCAGCAGCTATGCCTCACGCCTCGCCGGAAAAAGCGAATACGAGGCCTTGGGAAGTAGCATCCAGATCCCGCAGACCACTGCGCATGCAGAGACGAAAGGGTAAACTGCTCACCAAGCATACGGCCCCTACCCAGCACGCGCGCGAAGTTGGCGCTGAGAAGGCGTCGCTCGCCAACCCGCAGAGTGATCAATCGAACCTCGACCCCACCAACGTCGTAGGCGCCCGGCGCCGCGGCAGGGTGAACCCATCCTGGCTAACAGGTCCGGCCGCGAGCCCAGGCTCTCCTGCAACGCACGCGAAGGGCAACACGCCACAATGTCGGCGAACGAACTGGAAGCCGCGATCGCGGCGCATCAAGCGGGCGATGTCGCAACGGCGGAGGCCGGGTACCGCAATGTCATAGCCTCGCAGCCGAAGCAGCCAATCGCATACGCCAATCTGGCGCTGATCTGCCTCGGCAACGGCCGGCGCGCGGAAAGCATCGCGCTGCTTCGCCGGGCGATCGCGATCAAGCCCGACTACGCCGAGGGGCTGCGTAATCTCGGCAGGATCCTCGGTGACGGCGACGAGGCGATCGACTGTCTGCAACGCGCAATAGCCGCTCGTCCGGATCTCGCCGATGCCCACAACGACCTCGGCAACCTCTGGCTACGCCGTGGCGCTCCTGAACGCGCGATTGAGGCCTTTCGCGACGGCCTCGCAGCTGCGCCAGACTTCGCGCCGAGTTGGAATAACCTCGGCAACGCCCTGCGGGCGCAGAAGCGTCGGCGTGAGGCCGAAAACGCCTATCGCAAGGCCATCGAGTACGCACCGCAGCTTCTGGACGCACGCTCCAATCTTGGCGAGCTGCTCCTTGAGTTAAACCGGCGCAGCGAAGCGCTCGCGGTGTTCCAAGCCTTGCTGTCGATCGATCCCAAGCACCCCCTCGCGCGCACGGAGATCATCCAGCAACGGCTAGCGGCCTGCGACTGGCAATGCTACGACGCCGATCTCGCCGAGCTCGAGGCGTTGTACCGCGAGGGCCGGACAAGCCTGCCGCCCTTTCACGCCGTCACCTTCTTCGACGATCCGACGCTGACATGCAAAGCCGCAGAAACATGCGTGCGCCACAACGGACCCAAGGCGCGGTCCGCAGAGCAGCCATGCCCGAGGCCCGGCCCGCGCATCCGTCTCGCCTATCTGTCCGCCGATCTTCACGATCACGCCACGGCGCAGCTAATTGCCGAGCTGTTCGAGCTGCATGACCGTGCGCAGTTCGAGGTTCACGTGTTCTCGACCGGGCCCGACGATGGATCTGGGATCCGTGCACGCCTGCTGCGCGCGATCGAGCATTTCCACGATGTCCGCGATTGGAGCGAACTCACCATCGCCGCGCGCATGCGCGAGCTGGGCATCGAGGTCCTCGTCGATCTCAAAGGCCACACCTACCATACCCCGCTGAGCGTGCTGGCCTGGCGCCCAGCGCCGGTGCAGGTCCACTACCTCGGCTACCCGGGCAGCCTCGGCGCCGAGTTCGTCGACTACCTGATCGTCGACCGGCAGCTGGTGCCGGACGCCGAACGCCCGCACTACCACGAAGCGCTCGTCTACCTGCCCGGCAGCTACCAGATCAACGACCGCCGCAAGGCGATCGCCACCGATGCCAGTGCGCGTTCCGAACATGGGCTGCCGGACGGGAGCTTCGTCTACTGCTGCTTCAACAGCGCCTACAAGCTGACGCCAGAGGTCTTCGCCTCCTGGATGCGCATTCTGCTGACCGTTCCGGGCAGCGTGCTCTGGCTATTGGTCGACGACGAGCTTGTCCGCGATCGCCTGTGCAAGGAGGCCCGCGGGCACGGCGTCGATGACGCGCGCCTGGTGTTTGCCGGGCGCCTGCCGCTGCCGCGGCACCTCGAGCGCCTGCGCCACGCCGACCTGTTTCTCGACACCTTCCCGTGCAACGCGCACACCACCGCCAGCGACGCCCTCTGGGCCGGTGTGCCGCTGCTGACGCGCACTGGCCGCAGCTTCGCCGCGCGGGTTGCCGCGAGCCTGCTGCACGCCGTCGGCCTGCCGCAGCTCGTCATCGAGACGCCGGCCGAGTACGAACGGCTGGCGATCGCGCTGGCCGGCGAGGAGCGCTCCCAGCTGGCCGCATACCGCGAGCGGCTGCGGCAGCGCGAGAGGCTGCGGCTGTTCGACAGCCCGCGCACGACGCGGGCGCTCGAAGCCGCCTATCGCGGCATGCTCGACCGCTGGCGCCTTGGCCTGCCGCCCGAATCCTTCAATGTCGAGGACCCCCCGGAGCCACCGATGGAGACCGCATTCCAGACTCGCATACCGTACACCGGCTGCCCGCTATGCGGTGCACCGCTGGCGCAAACGCCCATCGTCACGGCCGACTGCAGCCAGCACCCGCTGTTCAAGCCGCCGCTGGAGCCGCAGATGCGCTGGCACGAGTGCGCGTCCTGTCACCATGTGCACACGGACGGCTACTACACCGAGGAAGCGTTGCAACTGATCTTCGCCGACACCAACGCGCATCAAAAGGTCGGTCACGATCTCGAGAACCAGCGCCTCATCAGCGCGCGCCTGATCGACAAGGTCCTGCCCTATGCCGATCGCGGTGCCTGGCTCGATGTCGGTTTCGGCAACGGCGCACTGCTGCTGACAGCGGCCGAGTACGGCTTCGAGGCCGTCGGCATGGATCTGCGCAGCGACAATGTCGACATCCTGCGGCAGCTCGGCGTGCAGGCGCATTGCCTCGACATCACGCAATGGCAGCAACCCGGCCGCTTTGCTGTGATCAGTCTCTGCGACGTTCTCGAGCACATGCCGTATCCGGCGCAAGGCCTGACCAGCGCCCACGAAATGCTGGCCGACGGCGGCGTGATGCTGCTGTCGCTGCCGAACAGCGATAGTGTGGCGTGGACGCTTTTGAGCCTCAATCAGGCCAACCCGTACTGGGCGGAGCTCGAGCACTATCATAACTTCGGCCGCGAGCGGCTTTATGAGCTACTCGACGAGACCGGTTTCGACGTCCTGCGCTACGGCGTCAGCGAACGCTACCGCGTCGGCATGGAAGTGATCGCGCGTAAGCGAAGCTGAACCCCAGCGGGACATTGCTGCAAGGTCGGGCATGCGATGGATTGTCAAGCGGGGCGCCTGGATTCCCGCCGGTGCGGCGACTCCCCCGCCAACGGCCTCGCCCCCGCCAGCCGCCCCACCGAGCCGCTATGGCATCGCCGCGAGCACCCCCGGCCCCCAGACTTGCCGCGTTGATGGGCTTGCAGATGCCTTGCAGTAGCGCGGGCACCGCTTTCCGATGGCCAGGCTTGTTCAATGACTCGCGTCATTTGCGGGTGATTGCCGGCACCGACCGGCGCGGCTCAGGCAGCGGCGGTCTTCGTATAGGCCCGATTCGCCGCGGCCTTGTGGCGGAGGTCAACGACCTCGGCACCGGCCTGCGCCTTGCCCTGCCGACACAGCTCGAGCAATCGGGCATCGGAGGCGAGGATCTCTTCGATCCCACTGCGCACCCAAGCGGCCTCGTGCGGGGCCGGCGCGGCGGCGAAGAAGCGTTCGATGCGCGTACGGCGCTCGCCCTCGAGGCGCGTCGCACGGTCCCAGTCACCTGCCTTCGCGGCGGCGAGCAGTTCGCGTGTGCCCTCGAGGATGTCATCCCACTCGCGCGGCCGCGAGGGGTCTACGACGGCCAATCTCGTCATCGCCCTTCCCTCCCCTGGCATTACTGGGCGACCACGGCTAGCCGGTCGTCACGGCCGTGCCCGCGAGGCGCCCCGCGAGCATCTTGCGGGATGTCCGACCAGGCCTCGCGAAGCTCCTTGAGCAACGCAATGACCTCATTGAGCCCTTCCGGGTCGTTGCGCATGTTTGCCTCGAGGAGGCGCCCGCACATGTAGTCGTACAGCCGCCCCAGGTTTGCCGCCAGCTCACCGCCGGCTTCGTGGTCCAGGCTGGCGCGCAAGCTGTCGACAATCGCGATGCTGCGGCTGATCAGCCGGCCCTTTTCTGCGATCTCCCCGCCGCGCAGGTACCCGAGGGCCGCGGCCGTCTTTTCGATTGCGCCGTCGATCAGCATCAGGACGAGTTGATGCGGATTGGAGTCCACGACGGCACTCTGATTGTTGACGCTGCGATAAGCACTAATGGCGGCCAGGCCGTTCATCGAAACACACTCCTTATCGGTCTCTGTAAGGTGATCGGTCTGTAGCGATGCCCATGGCTGGGCAAGCCTCTGGACGTTGTTGGCACAGACTGCACCATCGCCCTCAAGAGGTTTGTCGGCCGCAGCGTCGTTTTCTTTAGCCGGCTTACTGGAACTGTCGAGACCGGCTACCTATGGGCCTGCGCCCTATGGCGGTTGAAGAACCATAAGCTCGATGCGGCGCGGCTGATTTGCTGACGCACCCTGGGTGCGGAGGCGGCTGGTCCGCCATCGATCGCCGACGAAACGCCGATCGAATCGCGCTTCCACGGGGGTCAGGATCCGTTCAAGAACAATCCACCGCAGCGTCTCAGCTGTATTTGAATGGATCTCTAGGAAGGGGCGGGATACTTGAAGCGCCCAAACAACGGCGAGTCACGGGAAGGCTAGACTCGGATTGGATCTAGAAACGACCGATAACCATTTCGCGGTGGATACAGGTCACCGATATCGCTCGCGTCCAGCATTTGCCTGCGCCCAGCGAGTGAGTGAAGACCGCTATGGCTGCCAGCGGACGCGCGACGCCTGGCTGTGCTGCAGCGCCTTAAATTAGAACTGCTACTCCGCTTCACCGCGCCTTGCCAGCCATCACGATCAGCGGATCAGTCGGAAGAGCGATAGATCCTGGATCATCATGTAGGAGCGCTGGGCCGCTTCCAGCCCAACCAATTGGGTCTGCAGCCGCATGGCTGCCTCGGCATAATCGAGATCTTGGGTGTCCGAGAGGGTCTCCTCGGCCGTGAGCTGAAAGGCCGCGTTCGCTTCCCGCTGGTCCTCGATCTGACCGAGTCTGGCACCGACGCCGGCGCGCTTCGCCAACACATGGTTCAAAGCCGTATCGAGCTCAGCGAGGCTGCGATCCAGCGCAGTCTCACGCTGCGCCGACGCGCCCGGTCCTTCGCCGGCGCTCTCGAGGGCACGGGCCGCCCCGTGGAGGATCGAGAAGATATCCTGCCGTCCGGCCGGCGCGATCGAGAACCTATCGCCATCGGCGGGGGCGCCGCTGATGGCGACCTCGGCGCCGTTGAAGCGAATCGGCGAGCCACTCTGATACTCGCCCTCGGCCACGACCTCGTCCGCGCCGTTTCGGACCGTATAGGTCATCGGCCCCGCGGGCGCGCCTCGAGAAAGGGCGATTACATAGTCATCGGCGACGAAACCGCCGACCGCGTTGCCGACGGAGATCGACCCGCGGCCGTCGTTGTCCGCGTCGGCGGCGGTCACGAAGGCGCCATTACCGGCACGGATCCCCTGAAAGACCTCGACACCGGGATCATTCACGGCGGTGCGCACCTCCGGGCCGATGTCGAGCAGGCGTTGGCCAGAATCGCCATCGTAGGTGAACTGGCCCCGCCCGTCGTGCGAGAAGGGCCGCGTACCGCTCTTGAGCCCCGCGAACAGGTACTCATCGCCGTAGCGCGTGTTGGCCAACCCCAGGAGTCCCTCGAGACGTTGGTCGAGATCGATGGCCAAAGCCTGGCGGTCCGCGTCACTGAGGCTGCCGTTCTTGCCCTGCACGATGCGTTCGCGCACACCATGGAGCAACTCGGTCACACCGGCCAGCGCATCCTCCTGCGCGGCTTGCTGGCCATAAGCCAGATCGGCATTCGCCTGATAACGCTCGAGGGTCGCGATTTCCCGCGTCAGCCGCATCGACAGCGCGGCCGCTGTCGGATCCTCGGAGGCACTCGCTTGCCGTTTGCCCGTGGCGAGCTGCTGCTGCACGCTGGCGAGCTGGCTCTGCCGCTCGAGCATCAATGACACGGCGCGCTCGTGCATCTGTTGGGTCGCGATACGCATGGCTTAGCCTCCCGTCGAGCGAATCAACGTCTGGAAGAGCTCGTTCGCGACCTGGATCACGCGCGCCGAGGCCTCGTAGGCTTGCTGGTAGCGCATCAAGGACGCGGCCTCTTCGTCCAAGTTGACACCGGAGACGGCCGCGCGCGCGTCCTCGGTGCGCGCCAGGATGTGCTCACTCGCATCGGCCGCAAGGCCAAGCGACTGAGTACGACTGGCGACGCCCGAAACGGTGCGCTCATAGCCCTGGGCGAAGGTCGCGGTACCGCCGAAGAGCATTGGCTGATCGCCTAGCGCCCCGAGTGCCAGGGCATTGGCATTGTCGCCGTTGCCCCCCGTATTGGACTCGATCGACAAGCGGTCGCCGTCGGCCGGCGTGCCGTTAATCGAAAAGCTGAGATCCCCGAAGCCGGCGACCGATAGGGTCTGGGGTGCACCGCTATCAGCGTTCGGATCGTAGTCGAGGGTTCCCCCGGGTGGGTCGCTAACCCGAAACCGCCCGGCAGCGCCTTCGTAGGTTAGCGTTACGGGCGCATCGAGCCCCTCGCCGGCCGCATTGGTAATCGATAGGCCACTCAGCCCCGCGTCCCCAATGTTGCCCGACGAGGCCTCGGCGCGAATGGGCGAGGCCAATGCCAGTTCGTCTGCCCCGGCCACTGCACGCTGCATGGCCCGGGCCGCACCTGCAGCGGGCCGGACCGTGAAGCCGTCGCCCGCCGCCACAGTGCCCTCGGTGAGCGCAAGCGTGATCCCCGCCTCCGGGAGCTGCTTGGGAAGCGTGTCAAAGCGCGCGATCAAGCTGCCATCGTCGGCGGCGGTCAGCTGATACTCGGTGCCATCGTATTTGAGCAAGT
>JGI12048J13642_10078312_pt1 | contig 16417 bp, 15 predicted proteins | sample ElkSlonscriptome_16_FD_13642 | JGI IMG/M metagenome (IMG submission 13642)
AAGCCGGTCCCTTTGCAAGAGGTCAGGCTGAGTTTCATTCGTAATCATTTTGGATGGAACAGTTTGTACAAAGAGAAAATAATGTCGGATATGTCCATTTTACCCGTCGGGCGAGTCGAGAAATATCATTTTATCCCAGGTTGCAAGGTTGGCAGGTCTTGTTTGTGTCAAACATTATGCCTAACCCCGGTAAACGGGAAATACGCCGGGATAAGTACCTTCACGAAATTCATTCAAAAAAAGAAGAAATGATTTTCTAGGTACTTAACGTTCCCGAGAATATAGCTGATGATTTCAACTCTTCAGCAACGCATGAACATCAGGGATCAGCGTGTCAAGGTCCGCCGCACCGCATCCTTCCAGCCTGCATATTTACGCCTGAGTACCTCTTTATCCAGCTGCGGCAGAAACTGTCTGTCGCGTTTCCAGCCATCGGCAAATTCTTCCGGGGATGGGTAGACGCCCGCCCGCAGGCCTGCCAGATAGGCGGCGCCGACGGCGGTGGTTTCCAGTACCTTCGGGCGGTCGACGGGGGCATCGAGAATATCGGCGAGAAATTGCATGGTCCAGTCATTGGCGACCATGCCGCCGTCGACCCGCAGCACCGTTTCGTGCATATCGGCCCAGTCGCCCTTCATGGCCTCGAGCAGGTCGCGGGTCTGATAGCAGACCGACTCCAGTGCCGCCCGCGACAATTCGGCAGGCGTCGTGCCCCGGGTGATGCCGAAGATGGCGCCGCGGGCATCGGGGTCCCAGTGAGGTGCGCCGAGACCGGTAAAGGCGGGGACCAGATAGACGTCCTGGTTGGGGTCGGCCTTGGCGGCCAATTCGGCGGTCATGGACGCCTCTTCGATGACGCCCAGGGCGTCGCGCATCCACTGGATGGCGGCGCCGGCAATAAAAATGGACCCTTCGAGGGCATAGGTGTTTTTGCCGTCAAGACGGTAGGCGATGGTGGTCAGCAAGCGGTTGGTGGAGGTGATGGGGCTCTCGCCGGTATTGAGGACGACGAAGCAGCCGGTGCCGTAGGTGGATTTGATCATGCCCGGCTGGAAGCAGGCCTGGCCCACCAGCGCCGCCTGCTGGTCGCCGGCGATTCCCTGTATGGGCAGGGGGGCATCAAAGAGGCCTTCGGCCGTGGTGCCGAAATCGTCTGAAGAATCGCAGACCTCGGGCAGCAGTGAAGCGGGAATGTCCAGTATCTCGAGAATGTCCTCATCCCAGCGATTTTCATGGATATTGTAGAGCAGGGTGCGGCAGGCGTTGGTGGCGTCGGTGCGATGCACCGCACCGCCGGTCAGCCGCCAGAGCAGGAAGGTATCCACCGTGCCGAAGGCCAGGCGCCCTTTTTCCGCAAGCTCTCGGGCGCCCTCGACGTGGTCGAGCAGCCAGCGGAGCTTGGTTGCCGAAAAGTACGCGTCGATAAGCAGGCCGGTTTTTTCGGCGAACAGCCCGGTATGTCCCCCGGCCATGAGCTCGTTGCAGAAACCGGCCGTCCTTCTGTCCTGCCAGACAATGGCTTTATGGATGGGCCTGCCCGTTTGCCGGTCCCAGACGATGGTGGTCTCCCGCTGATTGGTTATGCCGATGGTGGCAATGTCGCCTGCCTGCAGACCTGCCCTGTCCAGGACCTGCCTGCAGGTGGCAAGCGTCGACTGCCAGATTTCCTCGGCATCGTGTTCCACCCAGCCGGAGTGGGGGAAAAATTGCTCGAACTCCTGCTGGCTGACGGCGGCTATCTCCAGATTTTCATCGAAAACGATAGCCCTGCTCGACGTCGTGCCCTGGTCGATGGCAAGAACATGGGATGACATGTGCGGTTCTCCTCCGGCGAGATGATTATGTGATGACTGCCCGCTGCGTATGTACGCTACGAGTGAGAGAAGGCAGCTGTTTGCACCGCAGCGCCTGCGGTGGCTGATCTATACTGCAAACGGCCGGCGGCAATGCCGCCGGCCGCGAGTACTCCTTTACCGGTGGTGCGTAATGGAGTGCTATTCCTTCTTGGCCGAAGCCCAGCTCTTGACCAGTTCGTCGTAGTCGATGGTCATGCCCTGGGGCTTTTCATTGGCCAGTTTCGGCTTGGGTGAGCCCGGCAGGTTGAGCCAGTAGGAGGCGTCGCGGGGCTCGTTGAGCTTGGGTCCGCATTCGCCCTGGATGCCTGCCCGCTCGAGGCGCTGCATGACCTTGTCCTGCTGCTGGGCCAGGGAGTCCATGGCCTCCTGCGGAGTTTTATCGCCGGTTACGGCATCGGCGACGTTCTGCCACCAGAGCTGGGCCAGTTTGGGATAGTCGGGCACGTTGGTGCCGGTGGGAGTCCACTGCACCCGGGCGGGGCTGCGGTAGAATTCCACCAGGCCGCCGAGTTTCGGCGCCCGCTCGGTGAAGGAATCATGCCAGATGTCGCTCTTGCGGATCGGCGTCAGGCCGACATGGGTTTTCTTGAGGCTGACGGACTTGGAGATGACGAACTGGGCATAGAGCCAGGCGGCCTTGCGGCGGTCAACCGGCGTCGATTTCATCAATGTCCAGGAACCGGCGTCCTGATAGCCGAGTTTCATACCCTCGTCCCAGTAGGGACCGTGGGGAGAGGGGGCCATGCGCCATTTGGGGTTGTCGTTTTCATCGACCACTGGCGTCCCCGGTTTGGCCATATCGGCGGTGAAGGCGGTGTACCAGAAGATTTGCTGGGCGATCTGCCCCTGGGCCGGGATCGGGCCGGCTTCGGAAAAGGTCATGCCGGCGGCCTCGGGCGGAGCGTATTTCTTCAGCCAGTCGATATACTTGGTCAGGGCGTAGACCGCAGCCGGGCCATTGGTGGCGCCGCCGCGCTCAACGGAGGAGCCCACCGGCTGACAGCCGTCGACGCGAATACCCCATTCATCCACCGGCAGGCCGTTGGGAATGCCGTCGTCGCCTGCTCCGGCCATGGACAGCCAGGCATCGGTGAAGCGCCAGCCCAGAGAGGGATCCTTCTTGCCATAGTCCATGTGGCCATAGACTTTTTTGCCGTCGATCTCACCGACGTGTTCGGTGAAGAATTCGGCGATATCTTCATAGGCCGACCAGTTGACCGGCACGCCCAGCTCATAGCCATAGATATCCTTGAATTGCTTCTGCAACTCGGGACGCTTGAACCAGTCGTAGCGGAACCAGTAGAGGTTGGCGAACTGCTGGTCGGGGATCTGATAGAGTTTGTTGTCAGGGGCGGTGGTAAAGGACTTGCCCATGAAGTCGTCGACGTCGAGCATGGGGTTGGTGACGGCCTTGCCCTCGCCGTTCATCCAGTCGGTCAGCGGCACCACCTGCTGGTAGCGGAAATGGGTGCCGATCAGGTCGGAGTCGTTGATGTAGGCGTCGTAGATGTTCTTGTTCGACTGCATCTGGGTCTGCAGCTTTTCGATGACGTCGCCTTCGCCGATGAGATCGTGGGTGAGCTTGATGCCGGTGATCTCGGAAAAGGCCTTGGCCAGGGTTTTCGACTCGTACTCATGAGTGGTGATGGTCTCGGAGACGACGTTGATCTCCATGCCCTTGAAGGGTTCGGCGGCTTTGATGAACCACTCCATTTCCTTCATCTGTTCTTCCTGGCTGAGCGTCGAAGGCTGGAATTCGTTTTTGACCCATTTCTGGGCCTCCTCCATCCCCGCCTGCGAAACTGCGGGTCCGGCCAGAAGTGCAGCGGTTAGGGCTGCAGTTGCAAAATGTTTAATCATGGTCCTTCTCCTCTGTTGTTCTTTGGATTTTTCTGGTTTCGCCTCAGCGAAGGCCCAGAACAGAAATGCCAACAACGAAACGGGCGGGCTGCAAACAGCAGGAAGGGCTCCCTCCCCTCCGGGGCCGCAGGCCGCCCGGGTTTACACCCACTTGAAAACGCACAGGGCGTAGATTAAGGATACGGCGAGTGCCCACCACAGACTGAGACTGATCAGGGCCAGCCAGAAGATATGGATGTAGGCTGAGCCGAGAAGCGAGATGAACAGCCGGTCTCCCCGGGTGGTCTCGAAGCCGAATATGCCATGGCGGGGGTGGCCGCCGGGTGATTTGAGCTCCCAGATGGTCATGCAGATGAGCAGGCAGGCAATGATGATGAAAAAGGTGGCTGTCGGTTTGGTCCAGGCCATCCAGTTGAGATTCATGTGCTTCTCCTCTATACCCGGCCAAGGGCGAACCCTTTGGCGATGTGATTACGGACAAACCAGATTACCAGAGCCCCGGGGACGATGGTGAGTATGCCGGCCGCCGCCAGCACGCCCCAGTCGAGGCCGGAGGCCGAAACGGTGCGGGTCATGATGGCCGAGATCGGCTTGGCGTTCACCGCCGTCAGCGTCCTGGCCAGCAGCAGTTCCACCCAGGAGAACATGAAGCAGAAGAAGGCGGTGACGCCTATTCCCGAGGCGATGTTGGGAATGAAGATCTTGATGAAGAATTTCGGCCAGGAATATCCGTCAATGAAGGCGGTTTCGTCGATTTCCTTGGGTACCCCCGACATGAACCCTTCGAGGATCCAGACGGCCAGCGGCAGGTTGAAGAGACAGTGGGCCAGGGCTACGGCGATGTGGGTATCGAACAGGCCGATGGAGGAATAGAGCTGGAAGAAGGGCAGGGCGAAAACCGCCGGTGGTGCCATTCTGTTGGTGAGCAGCCAGAAGAACAGGTGCTTGTCGCCGATGAAGTTGTAGCGGGAAAAGGCATAGGCGGCAGGCAGGGCAAAGGAGACCGAGATGACCACATTGATGCTGACATAGATCATCGAGTTGATATAGCCCGTGTACCAGGAGGCATCGGAGAAGATCACCCCATAGTTGGCCAGCGTCAGATCCCGGGGCCAGAGCGAGAAAATCGACAGTATCTCTTCGTTGGTCTTCAGGCTCATGTTCAGCAGCCAGTAGATGGGCAGCAGCAGAAAAGCGATATAGACTACGGGTATCAGCCATTTGAGTTTCATGATTGAGATCCTCCGTCTGAGCTGCTTTCGATGCCGACATTGCTCATCACCGTATAGAAAACGTAGGAGAGCAGCAGGATGACCAGAAAATAGAGAAGCGACATGGCCGCCGCCGGTCCGAGATCAAACTGGCCGATGGCCAGCTTGACCAGATCGATGGAGAGGAAGGTGGTCGAGTTTCCAGGTCCGCCGCCGGTGACGACGAAGGGTTCGGTATAGATCATGAAGCTGTCCATGAAGCGCAGCAGCACGGCGATCAGCAGCACACGGTGCATCTTCGGCAGCTGAATATAGCGGAAAACGGCAAAGCGCGAGGCGCCGTCGATCTTGGCCGCCTGGTAGTAGGCATCGGGTATGGAGCAGAGTCCGGCGTAGCAGAGCAGCACCACCAGGCTGGTCCAGTGCCAGACGTCCATGACGATGACGGTGATCCAGGCGGCCAGCGGATCCTGGGTATAGTTGTAGTCGAAACCAAGCGATGCCAGAGTATGGCCAAGCAGGCCGATGTCCACCCTGGCGAAGATCTGCCAGATGGTGCCGACGACGTTCCAGGGAATCAGCAGCGGCAGGGCCATGGTTACCAGACAAACCGGTACCCCCCAGCCCCGTTTGGGCATGGACAGGGCGATGATGATGCCCAGGGGAATTTCGATGGCGAGGATGATCCCGGAAAACATCAGCTGCCGGAGAAAGGCGTCGTGAAAACGCTCAGAGTGGACCAGATCGCGGAACCAGTCCATGCCCGCCCAGAAAAAGACGTTGTTGCCGAAGGTGTCCTGGACCGAATAGTTGACCACGGTCATCAGCGGGATGATGGCGCTGAAGGCGACGATCAGAAAGACCGGCAGCACCATGAACCAGGCCTTTTGGTTGGTCTGCTTTTCAATCACCGTTCTCCTCCTATGCGGATATCGTCTCCATAGATATTGATATGTTGCGGATCAAGCACCAGGGTTGCCTGGTCTGCCGTCATTTCGGTAAGCTCTGGGACGATGACGTTGAAAATATGATCGTCGAGCCTGACCCGGGCGATTTTGTGGGAGCCGATGTCGTCGAGTTTGACGATGTCGACCCTCACCCCTTCTGCAGCAGGCGGCGCCAGGGAGAGATACTCGGGTCTGATGCCCAGTTCGATCTTGCTAAAGCGTGAGAGATCACCGTAGCTGCGGTCCAAAGGGAGGTCATACTCCTGCAGGCGCAGTATATTGCCTTCGACCCGGCAGGGGACGATGTTCATGCCGGGCGAACCGATAAAATAGCCGACGAAGGTGTGTTCCGGCCTCTCGAAGAGATCTTCCGGCGTGCCCACCTGGACGATTGCGCCCTCGTACATCACCACCACCTCGTCGGCGAAGGTAAGAGCCTCGGTCTGGTCGTGGGTGACGTAGATCATGGTGAAGCCGAATTGCTTGTGCAGCCTTTTCAATTGTGAGCGCAGGGCCCATTTGAGATGGGGATCGATGACGGTCAGCGGCTCATCGAAGAGGATGGCGTTGACGCTCTGTCGGATCAGGCCCCGGCCCAGGGATATTTTCTGTTTGGCATCGGCGGTGAGATGCTGGGCCTTGCTGTACAGATCGTTTTCGAGGCCGAGCATCTTCGCCAGTTCAATGACCCTGGGTTCTATTTCCTTGCGGGTTCGCCCCCGGTTGCGCAGGGGGAAGGCAAGGTTTTGAAAAACCGTCATGGTATCGTAGATCACCGGGAATTGAAAAATCTGGGCGATGTTGCGCTGTTCGGTGGACAGTTTGGTGACTACCCGGTCGTCGAAGAGGACATCTCCCAGGGTTGGAACCAGCAGCCCGCTGATGATGTTGAGCAGCGTGGTCTTGCCGCAGCCGGAGGGACCGAGCAGCGCGTAGCAGTTGCCGTTCTTCCAGGTGAGATCGAGCCGTTTCAGGGCGAAATCATCGGGGTTGTCCGAAGGTCCGCTGTAGGAGTGGGCTATTTCCCTGAGTGTGATATTTGCCATCGTTTTCCCTCAAACAGCCGCCATATGGGCGGGCGTTACCACAAGTTTATCGGAACTGTCGAATACATAAAAGGTATCGGGGTTGAGAAAGACCTCGATGGTCTCCTCAACATCGAAGGTATGGATCGAATGTGCCAGCACCACCCAGCGCAGCCCGGCGACATCAATGTGTATGTAGCTCTCCGAGCCGGTGATTTCGGTGACCACCACCTTGGCCTTGACACCGATGGCCTTTTCGCTGTTGGGCTGCAGGTAGAGGTGATGAGGACGGAAAGTGATGGTGTAGTCGGCATCGGGAAGCGCCGGTAAATCACCCATAACCGGTATTTCCACATGACTTTTGAAGAGCATGCGGTTGTTGAGCTTGGTGACCGGCAGGGTGTTGAGCGGCGGATCGGAAAAGGTCTGGGCGGTGATCAGGTTGTCGGGCCGGTGAAAGACCTCGATGGTCTTGCCGAACTGGTAGATTCTGCCCTGATGGAGAGCGGCGGTGTTGCCGCCAAGCAGCAGGGCTTCGGAGGGTTCGGTGGTGGCGTAGACGAAGATGGCGCCGGTGGCCGAAAAAATTCGCGGCAGTTCTTCGCGCAGTTCCTCGCGCAGTTTGTAGTCGAGATTTGCCAGCGGTTCATCGAGCAGCACCAGATCGGCTCCCTTGGCCAGGGCCCGGGCCAGAGCGGTGCGCTGCTGCTGGCCGCCGGAGAGTTCCAGCGGCTGCCTGCCCAGCATGTCGCCCAGTTTGAGCAGGCCGGCGATCTCGTCGACCTTTGCGGCGATCTCCTTTTTGGAAGCGCCGCCTATCTTCAAAGGTGAGGCGATGTTTTCGTAGACGCTCAGATTGGGATAGTTGATAAACTGCTGGTAGACCATGGCGACGTTACGTTTCTGTACCGGCAGGCCGGTGACATCCTCGCCGTCGACCAGCAGTCTGCCGGAGGTCGGCTTGTCGAGACCGGCCATGAGCCGCATGAGACTGGTTTTTCCCGAAAGGGTCGGTCCCAGGAGAATATTGAGCGTTGCCGATTCCAGTTTCAGAGAAACGTCGGCGATGTGCATCTCCTTGCCGACCATTTTCGAGATGTTCTGTAACTCAAGCTCCATTATGTCCCCGCAGTGCAAGGTTGAAGGTAAATGATGTGCAGGCGGCTGTTTCGGTCTGTCCGCGGCAGTCGCACCATAGTGGAATCCCTGTGCTGGAGCGAGGGCGATACTGCCCTGTAGGAGGCGCGGCCGCTGGCCGCCCTGAACGATTTCCATTATGGTAGCAGTGCCTTACACGCATACGCAAGTTTTTTATTGAGTGCTGTTCGTTTTCATCCAGGCCGCCAGAGCCTGGGCTTCTTCTTTGTCGAAGAACAACCCCATACTGGTTCGTCGCCAGAGCACATCCTCGGCGGTGACGGCCCATTCCGCATCCATCAGGTAGCGTATCTCCTTCTCGAAGAGATCGGCGCCGAAACGGCTGCCGAGATCGGCTGTTGAACGGGCGCCTTCGAGAAGTGCAAAGGCTTTGGTGCCGTAATATCGCATAAGCCGGCGGGCGTGCGGCTGTTCGAGAAAGGGGAAGGATTCGGCAAGCGCCTCCACCTGAGAGTCAAACTGGTGCGGATGAAAATCACCACCGGGAAGCGGAGGTTGCTCCGTCCAGGCGTCCTTCATGGCCGGCAAAAACGGCCGGAGTTTGGTGAGTACCGATTCGGCGAGCTTGCGGTAGGTGGTGATCTTGCCGCCATAGATCGAGAGCAGAGGCGCTGTCCCTTTTTCGTCGTCGATTTTAAGAACATAGTCGCGGGTGGCCGCCTTGGCTTCGCTGCTGCCGTCGTCGAAGAGCGGACGGATGCCGGAGTAGCTGGCCGCAACCTCGTCGGCGGTGATCGGTTTGCGGAAATATTCACTGGCCGCTTCACAGAGATAGTCGATTTCTTCTGGGGATATCTCCACCCCGCCGGGATCGCCATCGAAGTCGACGTCGGTGGTGCCGATCAGCGTAAAGTGGTTTTCGTAGGGAATGGCGAAAATGATGCGGCTGTCGCTGTTCTGGAAGATATAACAGCGGTCATGATCGAACAGCTGGGGGACGATGATGTGGCTGCCCTTGACCATGCGGATGTGTTCGTTGCTCTCTTTATGGGTGGCGTGGCTGAGAAAGTCGTCGAGCCAGGGACCGGTGGCGTTGACGACGGCGCTGGCCGTGATCTCATGGGGCTCCCCGGTGAGGGTGTTTTCCAGCTCGAGCCGCCAGAGATCGTCCTGGCGCAGGGCGGTGAGACATTTGGTGCGTGGTGAGATGACGGCGCCTCTGGCGGCGGCATCCATGGCGTTGAGTATCACCAGGCGGCTGTCGATGACCCAGCAGTCGGAATATTCGAAGCCTGTGGTAAAGAGGTTTTTCAGCGGTTTACCGGCCTCGTCGCGGGTGAGATCGACGGTGGAGGTGCCGGGGAGAAGCTTACGGCCGCCGAGGTGATCGTAGAGGAAGAGGCCGAGGCGTATCATCCAGGAGGGTCGCAGACCCTTGTGATGCGGCAGAATGAAGCGCAGGGGCCAGATGATGTGCGGGGCGGCGTTGAGCAGTACCTCTCGCTCTTTCAGGGCTTCGCGGACAAGGCGAAATTCGTAGTATTCAAGATAGCGAAGACCGCCATGGATGAGCTTGGTGCTGGCCGAAGATGTACCGTTTGCCAGATCATTCTGTTCGCAGAGAAACACAGACAGACCGCGGCCGGCAGCATCTCTGGCGATTCCACAGCCATTGACGCCGCCTCCTATAACAGCCAGGTCATACGGAGGAGTCTTCGTCATAGGTGCTCCATGTGGTTGTGCGTTTTCTAACGCTCCAAGGTGGTTTCGGATAGAGCGCGGCACGGTTTCATATGCATGTTATTTAAAGGCTAGTCGAAAACAAATGCAGTTGCAAGTGAAAATTACACCAAAGAGAGTTTATTCTGATTCCAGCTCGTGACCAACAACTCATTCCCAGACAGAGTACCCTTTTCGCAGGGTGTCACAACCTCTCCCCGGAGATCCGGCCGCTGCCGGCAGCGGCCGGATTCAGTCAGGTCTGGCGATGATGATTTCGACATCGTTCTGCCGGCAGAGTTCGGCGAACCGCTTCGAGGGAACACCGTCGATGACCAGGGTGTCGATCTCGGAGATATGGGCGATGCGAATGGGGGCGTTGCGTTTGAATTTCATCATGTCGGCGACCATGATGACATGACGGGAGTTGGTGATGATGGCCTGGGCCACCCGTACCTCGCTGAGGTCGTAGTCGAGGAGAAGCCCATCCTCGTCAATGCCGGAGACACCGATGATGGCATAGTCGACCTTGAACTGGTTGATGAAATCGACGGTGGCGACGCCGACGATGCCGCCGTCGGAGCGCCGCACCAGACCGCCGGCGATGATGAGTTCGATTCCCGGCGACGACCTGAGTATATCGATGGCCTTGATATTGTTGGTAATGGCCATAAGACCGCGGTGGGCAGTCAGCTCCCGGGCTACCTGCTCTGTGGTGGTGCCGATGTTGATGAATAATGAGCAGTCGTTGGGGATGAGCCGGGCCGCACGTTTGCCAATCGCCATCTTGGCCTCCGGGGCAAGCAGCTTGCGGCCTTCGTAGCTGACGTTTTCGATGCTCGAGCCGACGATGGCGCCGCCGTGGATGCGCTGGAGCAGCTGGCGGTTACAGAGTTCGTTGAGATCTTTGCGAATGGTCTGCGGCGAGACGCCAAAGGACTCGGCAAGCTGGTCGACCAGCACCCGGCCCTTGCTTTTGGCTGTGTCGAGAATGTTTTTTTGTCTTTCGGAGAGGAAATCCATAGGTTTCGAGTAATAGTAAAATTATGTTCATTCGAAAGGGAGAGATGGTGTATTATTCTTGTAAACTACCACCTTGTCAAATAAAATACTGATTGCCAGAGAAAATCAGCTCGGCGTCCGGGGACCGGATTGGCCATTTCACGGGATGTTATAAACCCGTCAATGAGGGGCTTGGCCGCAGCCGTCCTGGCTGTAGAGAACCGTGAGATGCGCACCTATAGAACGCCAGTATGCGATTGGCTGAAACTCATGGTAAATCAGATACGAATGTGGCAGTGAGAAGTAATACAATTGCAGGCAGGCCGGCAGGTGGTGAAATCACTCCAGTGGAGGTAACATGACAGACAATGGCTATACCGACATCGACGTCCGCTCTGAAAACGGCGTCGTCCATATTATTCTCAACCGTCCCGACAGGCTCAACGCCATTCGGATCAACACCTACCGGGAGCTGATCGAGGCACTGCAGCAGGCCGATGGCTCTGAGAGCTGCCAGGTCATCCTGCTGTCGGGACAGGGGGAGAATTTTACCGCCGGCAACGATCTTCAGGACCTGCTGGATGCCGAAGCGGACCAGGTGATGCAGGGCGTACAGGGAATTTTCGACTGCGTTGCCTCCCTGAAGAAGGTACTTGTCGCCGCCGTCGAGGGCGTGGCGGTGGGCATCGGCACGACCCTGCTGCTCCACTGCGACATCGTTGTCGCCGCGAGATCGGCCAGGTTCCGACTGCCCTTCGTCAATCTAGGCGTTGCCCCCGAGGGCGCTTCGAGCCGTCTGCTGGCGCGGGCGGTGGGCGAGAAGGCAGCGCGGGAGCTATTGCTCACCGGCAGGTTTTTCAGCGCCGAGGAGGCCCTGGCCTGGGGATTGCTCAATGACCTCGCAGAGCCGGGTGAGGCGGAAGGCGGGGCCCGTGAATACATACAGGCTCTTCTCCGGCAACCGCTGGAATCGCTGGTGGCCACCAAGGAGCTGATGCGGCCCCCCGCCGCCGAGATCGGCGATGTAGTCGCCGCCGAGCTTAAGGTTTTCGCCCGTCTGCTGCAAAACGAGCACACCAAGAAGCGCATCGCCTCCCTCATCCGAGGCTGACCGCCCAGAGGCCGAAGAATTCTTGAAATGGCGGGGATCACCTTGCCGGGTTCGTTAGTCGGGATAGGATAAAGCGCCGGGCTGCTCCGCCGAAGAATGAAGAGGCGGCGGCCTCATTCCGGCAGCATATCGTAGAAATAGGTGAGAATGTCGGTGCGGGTGAGAATACCTATGATTTTGCCCTCGAGGGCAACGGGCAGGTGGCCGATATTTTTACGGATCATCAGCTGGACCGCCTCTGATGGCTCCATGTCGGGGGCGATGGTCGCCACCTGACGGATCATGAATGCCTTGACCGGCTGCTGCCACTGGCGCTCCTGCCTGATTTTCTTGAAGTCCCAGAGGACGACGATGCCTTCGAGAGTGTTTTCGCTACCGACGAGGATACCGCGGATGGCCTTCTCCTCCATGATCCTGCGCACCTCCATCATGGGGGTGTCGGCCGGGACCATGGTCACCGGATAGGACATGAGGTCAAAGACCGTCGCCCGCTTGGTTGTGCTTTCGCGGATGCGGGCGATGACCTGCTTTTTAAGCTGTTGCGGATCGCAGTCGTCGCTTCTGATGGTGGCCGAGGCCGCCCGCGGATGGCCGCCGCCGCCGAAATGACGCAGTACGGCGGCGACATCCACGCGGTCGCTGCCACTGCGTCCGATAATAGTGCAGGAGGTTTCGTCGTTGACGGCGATGACGAATACCGCCTGGCAATTGATCAGGTTGCGGTACATGTTGACGATGGCCGAGAGCATCGGCACCTTCTTTTCCAACCGTATGACGTTGAGGCCGACAGTGGTTTTTCGGTGGCTGATTTTTTCCGAATTTTTCAGAAGGTCGAACAACAGATCCCTCTGTACTTCTTCATAGGGAGGGTTGAGGAAAAAGGCGGCGACATTGAGGTCGGCGCCGTTGTTGAGGAGAAAGGCAGCGGCTTCGGCATCGAGGGGAGTGGTTGAGGGGTAGCTGAGGTGGCCGGTATCTTCGTAGAGGCCGAGCAACAGCACGGTAGAGTCGAGGGGGCTCAGCGTCATTTTGCGGCGTCGAATTTCCCGTATCAGCAGGCTGACGGTGGCGCCGGTGGTAGCAAGGCAGTGCCAGTGGCAGGCGATGTCGCCCTGCTGGTGATGGTCCCAGACATGAATTCTCAGATCGGTGCGGGTGCGCAGTTTCTCCATGCGGTCCAGACGCTTCCAGCTGCCGGTGTCGACAACCACCAGGGTATCAATGTCGTCGTGATTGACCTCGCCCGGCAAGACGATGTTGAAGGCGGTTTTGTGGGTGGAGAGAAACTGCTCGACGTTTTTGTTGACCATTTTCGGCACCACGCCGACGGCGCCGGGGTAGAGCAGCGTCGCGGCGATGACCGAGGCCAGACCGTCGAAATCGGTGTTTTTATGGGTGGTGACAGCGATCATTCCAGCCCTTCATCTTTGTGTTCAGACGGCGGCGCCTGCTCCAGCCCCGGTCTCATACCCTCCCGGGCCGTGTTGACGACCCTGCCACAGCGGGGACATTCGAGCACCAGACGTGCTCCGCTGAAAGCCGGGCCGTGCTCGACCCGAAGAAGGCCGGGCCCGCCGCAGAGATCGCATTTGGCCTTCTGGCGGCCGCGGCGAAGGCGGATGGTGAGCAGGGCGGCATAGATGCCTATCACCAGAAAGCCGGCCAGGGAGAGCTCTTCGAAACCGGCCAGATAGAAGAGGGCCAGCACCAGGGCCACGGCGGCGGTGATGAACCGGAGCCAGTGGAAACGAACCAAACTCATCAACGCTCACCCCCTCAGAGCAGGATTTTCAGCCCCTGCAGCAGCCGGTCGACGTTCTCCTGCCGGGCGGTATGGCCCATGAGACCGACGCGCCAGATCTTGCCGGCAAGGACGCCGAGGCCGGCGCCTATCTCGATGTCATGTTCCTGGAGCAGCCGTCTGCGCAGCTCGGCCTCGTCAACCCCTTCGGGAACAGCGACGGCGTTGAGCATGGGCAGCCTGCTTTCAGCGGCGACGGCCATGGACAGGCCCATCTCCTCCAGACCGGCGACCAGATATTCATGGACACGGCGGTGACGATCAAAGACCTGGTCCATGCCTTCTTCGAGAATGACGCCCAGTGCCGCATAGAGACCGTAGAGCATATTGATGGGGGCGGTGTGATGGTAGGCCCGCTGCTGGCCCTGCCAGTAATTGACGATCATGTTCAAATCGAGATACCAGTTGGGAACCTTCGACTGCCGCGCCTGGAGGGCCTCGATCGCTTTTGCGGAAAAAGAAATCGGCGCCAGCCCGGGGGGACAGGAGAGGCATTTCTGGGTGCCGCTGTAGATGGCGTCGATGTTCCACTCGTCGACGTTTACCTCCATACCGCCGAGACTGGTGACGCAGTCGACCAGATAGAGGCTGTCGCAGCCCTTGAGCAGCGCGCCTATCTCCGCCACCGGATTCATGACGCCGGTGGAGGTTTCGGCGTGGACGACGGCGACGATTTTATATGCCTTCTCTGCAAGTTTTGAGCGGAGTGCATCAACCTCCACCGGTGTGCCCCAGTCGAACTCGACGACGTCGACGGCGGCGCCCAGCCTGGTGGCCACATCCTCCATGCGCATGCCGAAGACCCCGTTTTTGCAAATGAGAACCGGATCGTCTTTTTCAATGAGATTGACAAAGCAGGTTTCCATTCCCGCCGAACCCGTGCCGGAAACCGGTATGGTCAGGCGGTTGTCCGTCTGCATGAGGGTCTGCAGCCGCTCTTTGATCTCGTCCATGATGGCGATAAAGCGGGGGTCGAGGTGACCGATCGTCGGTCGTGACAGGGCGGTATATACCTGCTCGGGCACACAGGAGGGGCCCGGCCCCATCAACAGTGTTTGGGATAGACTGGAAAAATGGTCGCTGGACATGATGCTCTCCTTTGCTGGGACTGGTTGCGCTCAGACTGCCGCTCAGACGGCGTGCGGCATCGAACTACAGGCAAGCTTTATCATACTTGCAAAGCCAGTGCAAAATATTTTGGCGGCAGGCAAAATACCGGCCATGGCTTTTAAGCGGGCCGTGCTTCAGGGAATGTAGACATAGAACCATTTCGAATTCAGCAGAATATCGATGAAGGTCCGTGGCTCGGCCAAAGCTGCCAGGTGGGTATAGGATTTGACGGCGAAGCGGGTGGGTTCCAGGGCCATGTAGATGTCGCTGATGGCATCGCCTGACTCCCAGGGAGAAACCCGGGTTCTGGCGATGATGGCCCGGCGTCGCTCTTCCGGCAGGGAGGCCAGCTGGACGGCATGGGCCAGATATTCCTGGGGGGCGGTGCCGGGCGAGAGGTTAAGGGAATGATGGTGAAAGACGGCATGGGCGATTTCGTGGGCGATGGCGCCATGATAATGGATGCGGTCGAAAAACTCGTCATACATAACCGCCGCCTGGTTGTGGGCCAGGATGGAGTCGTAGGACATCAATTCGATGACATCCGTACGGCTGTCATAGGTGCCGTAGGCGATATAACCGTGGTGATCTATGGCGGTATCGATGATTCGGAGGCGAATCTGCCGCTTGGCTTCCAGGCCCAGGTCTTCTAGCACCATGAGCGCCGTGGCGGCAGCGGTGCAGACCTCCTCGGCGGTGACGGCATCAGAACTGTCGATCTCCACCGTCGAACTGGCCGGGCATCCGCTGTAGTCGGCGGCGGCGTGCTCCGGCGACAAAATAAGGGCAAACATCAGGTACAGGAATAAAAAAAGGCGCATGGCAGAGCCTCCGTTCCATAAAACCCCCATAGGCGGGGAGAATCGGCAGCACTCCGGTCTCGGGCTACCACTGTGGAAATAATAATTAGTATTTTATGGAGGCGCTACTGCCGTCGTGTAGAAAGGGCGCTGTTCATACCTTTTCTCAGCGAAGAAGCAGGAGGTTGATGGGGGCTGTCGTAGACCAAGCCGTAGCTGTCGAGGTTATAGTTGAACATCAGATTGATGCCGGCATAGGTGGGGAAGAAGACGTCGCTGTCGGCCAAGGTGACGGAATGTCTTGTCATTCCAGCTGGTACCCGGAGAAACTGGCTGTCGGGGAAGAGGGTGGCAGAGCGCACTCTCCAGCGGATTCCCGTGTCGTTCGTTCAGTATAGGGTGAATTTGAATTGAAGTCCAAATAATTTGTTGCAGGGCGTCGGGCGTCATGGTGGAGTGATACAGGAGCACTCCGGCGCTCAGTCCTGCAACGCCAGCAGGTCGTCTCCGAGATAGGTGCGCTCGTTTTCACCGAGAATGCCCAAAGAGAGACAGATCAACGTCCAGAAATGGATAACGTGATAGCCTCCCTGGTAGTGGTGGCCGATATCCTCTATCTGTGAATGACAGTTGTGGCACGGGGTGAGAACATAGCGGGCTTCGGTTGCGGCGATCTGGTCGAATTTTCTCCTGCCGTAGGCCCGCCGGTGCTCGGTCATGCCGGCCTGGAGAAAACCGCCGCCGCCGCCGCAGCAATAGTTGGCGCTGCGGTTGGGCTGCATGTCGAAAAAGTTTTCTTCCCCCACCAGGGTCCGGGCGACGAAGCGCATGTCTTCGGCTATGGACTCACCGTAGGCTTTGCGGACTATCTGGCAGG
>JGI12048J13642_11090610_pt1 | contig 16416 bp, 11 predicted proteins | sample ElkSlonscriptome_16_FD_13642 | JGI IMG/M metagenome (IMG submission 13642)
AGCAATGAAACTTGAGAGGCAAATCAAAAGAAGAGGAATCCAAAGATGGCTTGAAACCAATGTGTAGTCGCGTCCCGCTGAAAAGCGGGAAGTTCGCAGGTTCGAATATTCTATTCCACCGATAGGCAGCCCGGTCAGCCCGATGTGCCTCTTTTCTAAAAGGGAACATCACCGACAAGCAAATTCACTTTCAACTTTAGAGCGGACCTGCTTTCCAATCAGGCCCTGATTTTAGTTATTCACTCCTTGGCTTTCTCTCAGCGGATTGTATATTTTCGCGAAATGAAAATATTGCGACTCTCCATCTTGTGTTTCAGCCTTTTCTTTTTGGCGAAACAATCCTTTGCCCAATGTGAGCCTTTCTTCGGAAAATTGGTCATCAACGAAGTTGTCTCTGGTAATGACAATGTTGGAACCGATGAGTTTGGTGAAAATGATGATTGGGTTGAAATCTACAATGCTTCGGATGAAGCAATTAATTTGGAGGGTTTCTTCCTATCGGATAACGACGGAAACGAGACTAAGTTTGAATTTCCCAATTTTGAATTGGCCGCCGATGAAGTGGTAATTGTGTGGTGTGATGACCAGCCCGAACAGGGAGATTTTCATGCTGCATTTCGCTTGTCAGGTTCAGGAGAGGAGGTTGGATTATACGATCCTGATACCTTGACTCTTGATTATGTTCGCTATGGTTCAATCCCTGACGATATTGCCGTTGGTAGATTTCCTAACGGGCGCGGACCCTTCAGTATTTTGATTCCCACATTCAATGATTTGAATACGAACAGCGTACAGCCTGGTTTGGTGATCAACGAGTATCAATCAGTAAATGAGTCCACTGCGCAAGATCAATGGGGAGCGTTTGAGGATTGGATTGAGCTATACAATGCAGGAAACAATCCGATTAATCTTGAAGGGTATTTTTTGAGTGACAAGATTGGAAGCCCTACCCAGTTTGTCTTTCCGGATACCACGCTCATGCCGAATGAGTATTTGATAATTTGGTGTGACATGCCCGGGCCTACTGAGCCGGGATTGCATACTTTCTTTCGGCTTGGAGGGGATGGTGACGATATTCTCCTTTCCAATCCTGACACGCTTACCGTAGATTACGTAAGTTTTGGAGTGATTACTGCCGATGAGTCAGAGGGGCGATACCCGAACGGAACGGGGCCCATGTCGTGCTTTACTGCACCAACTCATGGAGCTAACAATGGTGATCCGTTGAGTACGGAAGAATTTAGTCAAAATGAGAATTTTAAGATATACCCAAACCCAACTTCAGGGGAAGTGGTTATTGAGTCAGAAGACCTTCAACCCGGATCACTTCAAGTCTATTCTTCGGTAGGATCATTGGTTTTTCAAAAAAGGATTGTGCGAAACAACGAGCGCTTGGATTTATCTGATTTGACTCCCGGTTTTTATGTGGTTCAGTTCAACAATCGAATCACGAAACTCGTTGTAAAATAACCGTGCAACTTCAAGACACTTTTAAACGTCAGTAAAGTGCAAGAAATTTGAACCAATTTAAACCTTCATAGATGAAGTTGAAAGCAATCCTGTTTTTTCTCTTTGCTCCCCTAAGTTTATTTATTCATGCTCAAGTAGTTATCAATGAAATCAGCGCTGCAAATTACAATGATTTCGCAGATAATTATGGAGATTATGAAGACTGGATAGAACTGTACAATACCGGTTCTGCTGACTTTGATCTTTCGGGTTACTTTTTAAGTGATGACGAGTTAGAGCCTATGAAGTGGGAGATTCCTGCGGGAACCACCATTGCTGCAGGTGACTATTTGTTAATTTATGCTTCTGACCGAAATGAAAGCGTTGGCGGGAATTTGCATACAAGTTTTAAGATTACTCAGGCAAAGCAAGAAGGAGCTGTATTATCAGATGCCGGAGGAGTAATCATAGATTCCTATCTACTGACTATTGCGAATCAAGAAGGACATTCCAGAGGTCGTATTACAGACGGCGCAGCCGATTGGGGTATCTTTACCAATCCGTCTCCCGGTGGGGCAAATGGAGGAGCTCTGGGTGAATATGTTCCCTTGGAAATATTGACCGAACCCGGGTATTATGGAGGTACGGTGAATGTTGAAATTCAATCTGAAGACGCTGCGGCAGAGATTCGCTACACTACTGACGGTACGGTTCCAACGGAAACCTCAACTTTATATACAGGACCAATACCCTTAGCCCAAACAACTGTAGTCAGGGCTCGAGCGTTTAACGGCGGGACAAATAGTCCTCCTAGTTTTGTTGAAACAAATACCTATTTCATCAACGACACGCATGGCATTTACATCGTATCCGTGAGCGGAGATGAACTGCCTACGCTTTTAGGTGGTAGCCAAATAGAGCCGATTGGTCATTTCGAGTTGTTTTCGTCTTCAGGGGAATTACTTGCTGAGGCTAATGGAGACTACAACGAACATGGAAATGATTCATGGGCTTACCCGCAAAGAGGTATTGATTATATTACACAAGACGAGTTTGGTTATGGAAACGAAGTCAATCATCAAATTTTCAGCAATAAAGATCGAGAAGGGTATCAACGCTTGATTTTGAAAGCGGCCGCCAGCGATAACTATCCCTTTGAAAATGGAGGTGCTCACATACGAGATGCCTACGTTCAGTCTCTTTCTCAACTGGCCGACTTGCGAGTGGATGAACGGACCTATGCACCATGCGTGATGTATATGAACGGAGAGTATTGGGGCGTTTATGAAATAAGGGAAAAAGTAGATGACCTGGACTTTACCGACTACTATTACGATCAAGGAGCGGGGAATGTGGATTTTCTTAAAACTTGGGGTGGTACTTGGGTTGAATATGGTACCGATGCCGGTTGGGATGATATTCGGGATTTCATCCTGAGTAATGACATGACCGATGAGGCCAATTATGACTATGTGAAGGGGATTTACAATACAGGTAGCCTGATTGATTATTTCCTTCTCAATTCTTACATCGTTAGTTCAGATTGGCTAAATTGGAATACAGGCTGGTGGAGAGGTCTGAATCCCGATGGAGACAAAAAGAAATGGAGATATATCCTGTGGGATATGGATGCCACGTTCGGTCACTATGCCAACTTTACCGGAATTCCCGATCAAAGTCCGGAAGCAGGATTATGTGACCCCGAGCAGTTAAATGATCCCGGTAATCAGGGCCATGTTCCTATTTGGAATACGCTTTCGCAAAATGAGGAATTCTTTGCTGATTACATCAATCGGTATTCAGACTTAGCTTCATCTTATTTCTCATGTGAATACATGTTAAATCACCTCGATAGTCTGATCGGTTTGATAGAACCTGAGATGCCCGCTCACGTGGACAGGTGGGGTGGAACCATGACTGAGTGGCAGGACAATGTCCAATACGTTAGAGACTTTATTGAAGAAAGGTGCGAAGTAATCAATGCGGGAATTATCGATTGTTATCCCGAATTAGATGGCCCTCACAATATTGTTCTTATGGCCGATCCGCCCGAGGGAGGCCGTATCGATCTGCCTTCTATGGAAATAGACACTTATCCTTACGATATTCAGTATTTCGGAGGGATTGATGTAGAAATGGATGCCGATGAGAATGACGGATTTGTATTTAGCCACTGGTCGTCCAATGGTACAACCTTCGCTCCTGATGAATTCAGCGAGGAAATCACGGTGACTTTTTCTGCAGATGATACCTTGGTCGCTCATTTTGTACCCGACATCTCTTACAGCCTCACATTGGATGTAGAGCCCGCGAATTCGGGAACCATCACAATAGGAGGTACTACATACTCAACTTTCCCGGTTACCATAGACCTAGCCGAGTCTGTAGACTATTCAGCGGAAGCTGAGCCCATAGCGGGGTATGGTTTTTCAGATTGGGAGAGTGCAATAGCACTTTCCCCGAATGCCGTCGTTGACAGTGTGACGTTTAGTATGACAGCCAATGGCAATCTCACCGCACGATTCTACGAGATTATAAATGAAGTTACCTTCGATGTAGCTCCGGAAGGTGTAGGACAGATTATGTTGGCTGATACTGCCATTCAAGAATACCCCACTACGATTGAATTGCCCGAAGCGGCAACCTTACAACTCGAAGCTGTAGCTACTGAACCATTCTATGAGTTCACCCATTGGTCTTTTTTAAATGCTGTACCTGATCCCGACGAAGAGACCTCAGCTATTAGTGTTCAATTTCAAAATCCTGATTTGGTAGTTGCCAATTTTATCGAACTACCGAATTATGAAATCAGAATAGAAACGGAACCCGAAGGTGCCGGCTGGGTGCGTATGCCCGACACCCTCCTAAAAAACTTGCCTTATCAAACTACATTACTTGGGAATGAGAATATACCGGTAGAGGCAATAGAAAGAGGGAAGTACAAATTTTCTCATTGGGAAGTGAAGATGGGAGCAGCGGCAGATAATCCGAATTTCCCCTTGTTGAACTATCCGTTTTTCGCACCTACGCATCTGGTGGCTCATTTTGACGAGAGATTGAATGCGGTTTTTATTCCAAGCAGTTTTACACCAAACGGTGATGGCCTGAATGACATTCTCAAGGTTTATGGAATCGAAGTTTCCGACGAAAACTTCCGGCTATCAATTTTGAATCGCTGGGGTCAGGAAATCTGGTCAACTTCTGACATCAACGAAGGATGGAATGGCGGTGTAGAAGGCAGCAATTACTTCGTTCCACCCGGTTTTTATTCTTATTTTCTTCGATACCGAAATGACATAACGGGAGATGTAGTCCGCACATCGGGTACCGTACTTTTAATTCGCTAAACTTAACGTTCAGTTAATTTTCGATATTAGCGGCCCAATAACGGACTTATGCTTCGATTGTCAATTTTATTCAGTGCAGTCTGCCTATTCTTCTTCGCTTGTAATAATGAGCCCGGAGAAGGAGGTCGGGCATCCATTCAAGGAAAAGTCTACGTTCAAGATTTCAATGGTAATTGCACCGTCTTGCTCGACTCGTTTTACGGGATTGATGAAGAAGTGTACATTATAGCCGGTGATGATCCATCTTATTTTGAGCGGGTTCGCACCGGGCCTGATGGTACGTATTGGTTCCCCTATTTGCGCAAAGGAAAGTATGAGGTTTATGCGCTGTCCGAGCCATGCGATGTTTCAGGAGAGCTGGAAGCGGTGAGTATAATGGTCGAAATTAAAGACAGAAAAGAAGAAGTAGTTCTGGATGATATCATTGTTTTGAGATGAGAGAAAGAATTTTAGCAATAGTGCTGCTCTTTGCTGCAGGAACGACTTTTGGTCAATCTTCGAAGACAATTCGAACCTATGGGATTACCAAGAAAACCGAAACGGTTATCAAGTATGATGACACAAAGGAAATAGCGCGATACGTTGAAGAAATTGAACATTACAATAAGGAGGGAGATTGGGTTGAAAAGTTCACTTATTCATCAGGAGGTGAGTTAAAGCTTCACGAGATACGGGTTTATGAAAAAGATGAAGTGGTGGATGAAACGGTGATTGATATCAACGGTTCAAATATGAAAGCTGCGGAACCACCTAGTTACGAAAGGATGCTTTATACCTATGACAAAGGCGACCTTATGTTGGAGAAAGAAGTCGATAGGGACGGTAATGTGCTTAAAGTAAAGGAATACGAGTACAATAAGCTGGGTGACTTAATTGAGGTGAAGACCAAGGACGGAAAGGATAGAATTGTAGAACGAGAAACGACCGAATACGATAATCGAGGTCTCAAGATGAAAGAAAGTGTCTTCGATGAATCAGGGAAATTGATTGAGGAAAAAATCTTTGTTTATGAGTAGTGATCTACTCGCAGATATTGAGAAAGTGTTAGGCCCATTCGAAAGATTGGGCTTGAATGATTTTGGTGATGGTCGATTTGCAGAAAGGCGCGATCGAAAATTCCCATGTCACATAGAGGAGATTGTACATGTTGTCGAGGGCTTGCAAGACGACTACGATTTAATTACGCCGAATGATGAGACCATTTCTTCAATCGGGACACTTTATTTTGACACCCCCCATTACGATTTTTTCGCTGATCATCATCGCGGTAAAGGCTCACGCCTAAAGGTGCGGTTCAGAAAATATCCCGATACTGAGACCTCTTTTTTGGAGGTAAAGAAGAAATCGGTAAAAGGCCTGACCTTGAAGGAGCGAATAATAACAGATTTTGAAGCTGATCAAATCAGCAAAGAAATGAGGGAGTTCCTGGCAGATAATGGAATTAGTACTTCTGAGGAATTGAAAGCCGTTCTCGAGGTGAAATACCGTCGCTTTAGCTTTATCAGCAAGGATAGAACGGAGCGGTTTTCGATTGATTTTGAGGTGACTTACAACAATTCTCACGGAGAGGGAGATTTTGGGGATTTAGCCATTATCGAAGTAAAACAGCCTAGATTAGAAACCACTCCGATCGTTAAGAAAATCAGAGAAAACCGAATAAGAGAGGCGTCATTAAGCAAGTATTGTCTTTCTTTAGCCAGCCTCAACCCTGATCTGAAATCAAATAGATTTAAACCTGCATTAAGAAACCTGCAAGCATTATTTCATGAGCCGATACCTCAAACTATTATCTGAATTTGCCCTTCCAATCGTTCTACTATTAATTCCGAGCTTAGTCTCAGGACAATTCTTTCCTATGGAAACTCCACTGGAGGAAAAAGAACCGGCAGAGTTTTTTGCATGGACCATTACTCAGTTTGATTCAATTTTTTTCGTACGTCTGGGTATTGATTTGTTGAGTATGATTATCCTTTTGCGATTAATCTACTATCGAGTTACGGGACGGCATGATTTCTTTTTTACTTTTTTCATGTTCAATCTGGTCATTTTCATTATTACCATCTTATTGAACTCAAATACAGGTTTCAGCATCGGAGCTGCATTCGGACTCTTTGCGATTTTTGCCATGTTGCGTTACCGAACGGAGGATATCAGCACCAAGGATATGACTTACCTGTTCTTATCCATTACCATTGGTTTAATTTCTTCGATCAATCAAGGCACAGCTCTCGAGATTGGTTTAATAAACGTGGTCATTCTGCTTGTTGCGTTTCTGATTGAAGGAAATGTTTTGATCAAACAGGAGTATATCAAAACCATCGAATACGAGAACATCGATTTGATCAAGCCCGAAAAACATGCGGAGCTTATGGCCGATTTGAAGAACCGTACGGGATTGGATATTCATAAAGTCTATATAAAACGAATTGATTTTCTGCGAGATACAGCCATGATAAAGGTGCACTACCGCAGCGAAAAAAACAGAGATGCTTAGGTTCATCTCAGGTGTCGTATTGTTTTGGTTAGTACTTCAGGTCGAAGCACAAGAAGCACGCGACTTCGGAGTATGGGGGACAGTTTCTTTCGGGACGGACGTGACCGACGACATAGACCTTTCCATCGAACAAGAGGTCAGAATGGAACAAAACGCCTCAGTGGCCGGTGTAATCTTTACGAGTTTAGGTTTGGACTACCGTTTTTCCCGTCCTTTTCAGGTGGGAATAAATTACCGCTTTATTCTGAATGATCGAGAGCCCGGACTATACGGTCATCGGCATCGGGTGATGCTCGATTTGCAATACCGTCAGATTATTCGTCAGTGGACTTTTGCTTATCGCGCCAGAGGACAATCCGAAGTGCGTACCATCAACTATGCAGATGAATACGGCTTTGCGCCTACATTCGATCTTCGAAATACTTTCAAAGGGGTATATCAACTCAATCGAAGGTTTGAGCTCTACGGCAGTTTGGACCTTCGGGTGTTGTGGCGGGATGCTGACATTCCTGATTTCCGTGGGGTCGATCGTTTTCGTTATCGGCTGGGCACTGACATACTTTTAGCGCGCGAGCAATCCATCGGTATCTTTATTCAGCACCAACGAGAAATAAACGTAGCAGAACGGGAAGTTGAATTTGTAATCGGTCTGGAGTATAAGTTTGGTAGCCGACGACAGCTCATGGGAAGCTAGGATCTAAACACCATGAGCGGCGCGCCTCAGCCGATCATTAATCGCTCTGCCCAATCCGATATCGGGAACTAATTCTGCCAGGATTATTTCCGGTTCTGCAGCATCCAGCGTCCGCATTGCTGCGAAGAGATTTACTGCAGCTTCTCGCAAATCACCTGTTGGACTTAGGACCAAGCCGGGAATATTATACTTCGTCATGAAGGATAGATAGCTACAGTTTTGATTCTTGAAGTCATGAAGTAACGTCTTTATGTCTCCCAGGATTATTTTTTTTCTCGGAGCATAGTGACTGCTTAACATTCCCGGCGCTGAGGGATCGACAGAATTTTGGTTTGCGATTTCCAAATCTTCCAAAAAAGGTTCGATTTCTTCCAGTTCCAAGCCACCCCACCGCAGAATTTGAGGTGTTTCTTTTTCAAACGAAATTATTGTGGACTCTACCCCGATTCCCGATGAACCACCATCGAGAATATAATCTACTTTTTCTCCGAGTTGCTCTGCTACGTGTTCCGCTCGTGTCGGACTTATATAACCAAAAGGGTTTGCGCTGGGAGCGGCCAAAGGAAAGGGGAGTAGGGACAGCAAATGTTGTGTAAGTGGGTGTGACGGCATTCGTACCGCTACTGAATTCAGACCTGAGGTAACCAAATCGGGTACGATTTCTCGCTTTTTTAGGACCAATGTCAATGGGCCGGGCCAAAACCTATCAATAAGTTTTTCAGCCACGAGAGGAACCGATTTGGTTAATTTTTCTAATTCACTCCTTTTTGAGATGTGCACGATTAGCGGATCGAAGGTCGGGCGGCTTTTGGCTTCGAAAATTTTCAGAACGGCATCCGGATCCAAAGCATTTGCGCCTAGTCCATAAACCGTTTCAGTTGGAATGGCCACGATTCCTCCCCTTTTCAAGATAGTAGCTGCTTTTTCTAAATCTGTTCCGATTTCCGCTTTCACAATCAGCAAAGGTAAGCCAAGGATTAGAAAGTTTAATACTTCTGCACTGATTCAAAACGGGCTTTCTGCGCAACCTTGCTTCTCTGTACAGGGAACCGAAAACCAATCGCTTGCAGCGATTTGATCGGAGTGATAAATTTCTGTTGTGGGTAGAAATGACAGACAGGATTAGTGAACCTTACTTCTCCGTGCAGGGAACCGAAAACCAATCGCTTGCAGCGATTTGATCAGAGTGATAAATTTCTGTTGTGGGTAGAAATGACAGACAGGATTAGTGAACCTTACTTCTCCGTGCAGGGAACCGAAAACCAATCGCTTGCAGCGATTTGATCAGAGTGATAAATTTCTGTTGTAGGTAGAAATGACAGACAGGATTAGTGAACCTTACTTCTCCGTGCAGGGAACCGAAAACCAATCGCTTGCAGCGATTTTGCTTTTTCACATCCAAAAAGTCTTCCAAGCAAGCTTGAGACTTTTTGGATGTGAAAAACCCCGATCACATCGGTGATCGGGGTTTTCGGTCATCAAGTGATCGCGACAGGATTCGAACCTGTGACCGTCTGCTTAGAAGGCAGATGCTCTATCCAGCTGAGCTACGCGACCCGAGTTTTTAATTGGGTGCCGAATCAAATCGGGGTGCAAAATTAATACTTCATTTTACAAAGACTAGGTTTTGATCCGAAAAACATTGGACAAAGCTTGAAACAGCGGTTTTCACAGCACTCGATGTAAGTTGCCGAACTATTGAAATCGTAAATTCTCAGTGAGATGAGTAGTTTTGGTAATGTGAATTTAATGTCATTGTCTCTTTCTTGATCAATTGCGAATATTCAATTCAAACTTAGCATAGGGGTATAAGATTTAGCTACAGTTCAGTTGCGAAATACGCTGCTCCTTAAGGTTGAGATGGTCACAAGTTCATCATTCATTCACTTTGCTAGCTTGGGATTCTCTATTATCCATTATCTTCGCGACCTCAATCATGCGCGCAAGATTTAAGTGTATTTGGATCACAGGTGCCAGCAGTGGGATAGGAGCTGAAGCTGCCAGGCAGTTAGCAAAGGCAGGCAGTCACATTATTCTTTCGGCCCGAAATGAGGGGAAGCTTCAAGAAGTTAGAAATAGCTTGACTAATCCTGAGGATGTGACAATAGCTGCGCTCGATTTAGCTGATTCCCCAACAATTCACAGAGCCGTAGAAAAAGTCTTGGACTCAGGAAGAATTCCCGATTTGGTTTTTCATGCGGGCGGTATCAGTCAGCGATCCTATGCCCTTGAGACCACTATGGAGGTGGATCGAAAAATCATGGAGGTCAATTATTTCGGTACGATAGAGTTGACTAAAGCCTTGCTGCCTGCTATGTTGAAAAACGGGGGTGGAAGTTTTGCGGTTGTGAGCAGCTTAGTGGGGCTATTTGGCTATGGAGTCCGTTCCGCTTATTCCGCATCAAAACATGCTTTGCATGGTTTTTTTGAGTCTTTGGATATTGAGCTGGGAGACGACGGTATCAACTCTTCTCTGATATGTCCGGGCGGCGTTCAAACCAATATTTCGTTGAACGCGCTTCAAGGCGATGGCTCAAAAACGGGTGTGATGGATGAGATGCAAAGTGGTGGTATGCCTGTCGAAAAAGCAGTTACAAAAATGATTGATGGAATAAAACGCAAAAAGCGGGTAATCATCATTGGAAGCGGAAAAGAAAAGTTTGGCGTTTTTATGTACAAGCACTTCCCGAGTATTTTCTTTAAAATTGCAAGGAAGCAAAATCCAAGAGGTTCAGTTAAGCTTTAAATCATGAGTAAACACATCGGCGGAATACAGCAGATTGGCATAGGAACAGGTGATCTACATCAAGAATGGTCTTGGTACCGGAAAAATTTCGGGATGGACATCCGCATTTTTGAAGATGCCGCCGAAGCTCCGCTCATGACGCGTTATACGGGTGATGAAGTACAGAAGCGTGTTGCGGCTCTTGCTATGAATCTCGAAGGAGGAGGAGGCTTCGAAATTTGGCAGTACTCTTCGCGCACTCCCGTAGCCGCCGATTTTCCCATCACGCTCTCTGAGATTGGTTTTCTGGCCTGCAAAATGAAAACCAGAGATGCCGAGAAGGCTTTTGCCCACCTCAAAAAAAACGGCACCTCGCTGCTAACTGACATTCGGATTAACCCTATCGGAAAAAAGCACTTTTACTTGAAGGATCAATCGGGAAATCTCTTCGAAATTATTGAGACGGATGATTTTTTCAAAAATATCGAAAGCCCTGTTGGTGGCGTTTTCGGTTGCTTGATTGGCGTTTCTGATATGGATAAATCAATCGCTTTCTACAAGGATGTTCTGGATTTTGACTTGATAAAGGTGGATGAAGAAAGAGTTTTTGACGATTTCACGGGTTTGCCGGGATCCAATCAAAAGTTCAGACGTGTGATCTTAGAAAAAAGCAAAATGCCTATAGGTCCGTTTGCACCCTTACTTGGCACCAACCAAATAGAACTGATTGAGACTTTGGAAAAAAAAGGGAACAAGATTTTCGAGAATAGATTTTGGGGCGACTTGGGATTTATTCACCTCTGTTTTGATGTGCAGGATATGGATGGGCTGCGCGAAAAAGCCGAAAAGTTAAAACACGGGTTTACCGTGGATAGTGCCAATAGCTTTGATATGGGTAAGGCTGCGGGTCGATTTGCTTATGTTGAAGATCCTGATGGGGCTTTGATCGAGTTTGTTGAAACGCACAAACTACCCATAGTCGAGAAGTGGGGTTGGTTTTTGAATCTTAAGAAAAGGGGAGACCAAGGAAAATCACTTCCGAAATGGCTCTTAAATTGTTTTCGATTTAATCGCGTGAAAAATTAGCCGGATCAACGGAGGGATTTTTCTTCAGCCATTCTTTTATTACTGATCGCCTGCCGATTTTAGCGGTGATAAAGTCTTTTCTGAGATCGAATCCTCTGGCGGGAGAATATTCTCTACCGTAATAGATAATTCGCAGGTGAAGCTCATTCCAACTTTCTTTTGGAAAGAGTCGTTTTGCGTCTTTCTCCGTTTGCTCGACATTTTTTCCCGTGGTAAGCCCCCAGCGATACATTAAACGGTGGATATGCGTATCGACCGGAAAGGCAGGAATTCCGAAAGCCTGAGACATGACCACCGAGGCCGTTTTGTGACCCACGCCCGGCAGCGTTTCCAGATACGCCAAATCAGCGGGAACCGTACCTTCCTTCTCTTTGATCAACTTTTTAGAAAGCTCGGATATTGCTTTGCTTTTTCGCGGTGAAAGTCCGCAGGGCTTTATGATCGATCTTATTTCATCTACCTCCAGTTCAGCCATTCCCTTTGGATTATCTGCCAATGCGAAAAGAGCAGGAGTTACCGTGTTGACTCGTGCATCAGTGCATTGCGCACTAAGCAACACAGCCACCAGCAAGGTGTAAGGATCTTTGTGATCAAGTGGAATGTGTAAGGTGGGGTAGAGTTGCTTCAGGCTGGTATTTATAAAAGTGGCTTTTTCTTTCTTGGTCATTTGTTCAACTTGAGGGCCGTTCAATTTGGAGATTTTGCTACTTGAATCAGGGCAAAAGTATGATCTAATTGCCAGAGACGCTTATATCTTCCATATTCGTTTTGGTTTGACGAAATAGGCTTATTGTTGAAAGCTCAACCGGACTATTCCGGCGCAGTGCACTGTATCCATGATGCTTTGAAAAATTCTGCTTTGATTTGAATTGCCTGTCGCTATTAAACTGTCGTTCGTCTATAAAATTGACTTGTTAGTCAATCTTGACGATATTTGCACTTCATTTTAAACCAATTTCAGATGCTTACAAATCGAAAGTACACACTACTAGCAGTGTTATTAACTTTCGTATTCCATCTTGGGTCTCTAGCTCAAGACGTGGAATGCGGGGAACCATGGTATGATTCCGGAGGACCAACCGGAACTTATTCGAACAACGAACTTACAACTTCAACTTTTTGTCCCGATGTAGAAGGAGAGTTTGTCACGCTGACCTTTAGTTACGTAGATATAGAAGCTACTTCCGGTACGGGCGTTCAAGACGGATGTTGGGATTTTATTGAGATTTTTGACGGACCTGATACGGATTCTCCTTCGCTCGGAGTTTTTTGTGGAGAAGAGAGCGGGGATGGAAATACTCCGTCTAACCCTGATGCATTGCTTAGTATTGGTGATTCCTTTACGGCAAGTAATGACGATGGTTGCCTCACGGTAGTATTTGATTCGGATGGCTCCGTTACCGAAACAGGCTGGGAAGCCTTGGTCTCTTGCGGACCACCGCCCGATTGTACGCCTGCAGAATTTTCTTTGGAAACGGTTCGCAGTTGCGAAGATTTTAACTACGATGCGACGGTTACGATTGATGAGATGAATCCCGATGGATTTCCGTTACTAATTGTTACCGCCGAATTAGACGGTGTTCAACTTGATCTTGGCCAGGTGCCTAATCTGAGCGGACAAACAGTTCTTCTGGAAGATTTACCCTTGGATGAGGATGTAATAATTACAGTTAATGTTCTGGGCTCTAACTGTCCCGCTACCGAAATTGCAAATATTTCTTCCATTGGTTGTCCGGTGCCTCTGACCTGCGGCGAAGCCATAGAAGCTACTTACTGTTATGACAATAATGATGTTACTCCTTTTGTTTATGAAAGCCCCGATGGAGAGCCTGTTACCTTGTTTTTTGAAGAAGGTTTAATAGAGTCTTGCTGTGATGATATATTCATTTACGATGGATTAGATGATACGGGTGATCTTCTCTTCAGTGGCAACAATGGTGGAAATCTCGCGGGCGTAGCAGTGGTTGCTAACTCCGGTGCCCTTTACATGGTATTAGATACGGATGGCTCTGTAAGCTGTACAAGTGGGTCGAGCAGCGCAAGCGAATGGTCTTGGTTAGTTGGTTGTGGTGATTTCGATATCCCCGGTTGCAATGACCCTGATGCATTGAATTTTAATCCTGCAGCCACCGTAGATGACGGTACTTGTCAGCTACCTACTGAACTGGTGTGCAACGAGACTGTTTTTGAAAATTACTGTTACGGAAACAATGAGTTTACTTATTTCGGATATACCTCTCCGGAAGCTGAACCCGTAACTATCTTTTTCCAAGATGGATTGCTCTCGACGTTCCAGGATTCACTCATTTTCTACGATGGACCTAATCCCGAAAACGGAACACTCCTTTTCGCAGGCAACAATGGCGGAGACCTAACCGGTCTTACTTTAGAAGCAACGAGCGGTACCTTGTCCTTATTGGTAAAAACCAGTTCCTTCACCAGTTGTCAGGATGGATCTTTTAATACATCTGAATGGAATTGGTCAGTAGGTTGCGGTGAATTGGATATTCCCGGTTGTACTGATCCGGATGCCTTAAACTTCGAACCTCTCGCCACGGCAGATGATGGGTCATGTTTATTTCCCGTTGATTTAACCTGTGGTACAACGGTTGAAGAAAACTACTGCTATGACAATAATGATGACACATTCTTCGCTTACTCTTCACCGGATGGTGAGGAGGTAACGCTCTTTTTCCTTAGCGGATTAATCGAGTCTTGTTGCGACGATATCTTCGTATACGATGGTTTAAATTCAGATGCACCATTATTGTATTCAGGAAATAACGGCGGAGACTTAACTGACCTGACCGTAGTGGCGACCAGTGGAAACTTATACATGGAGTTTGACATGGATGGTTCAGTTAGCTGTCAGAGTAGCACCACTTATGCGGGAGGCTGGACCTTTTTAGTAGGATGCGGCGAGATAGAAATTCCCGGATGTACAGATCCTGATGCATTAAATTTCAACCCCGGAGCTACTCAAGATAATGGTTCTTGCCAGCTGCCTGTTGAATTGGTTTGTAATGAAACGGTTTTCGAAAATTACTGCTACGGAAACAACGAGTTAACCTATTTCGGTTATACGTCTCCCGAAGCAGAACCTGTTACTATCTTCTTTCAAGACGGACTATTATCGACATTTCAGGATTCATTGATCATCTACGATGGCCCGAATCCTGAAAACGGTACCTTGCTATTCGCAGGTAATAATGGTGGTGACTTGACCGGACTCGCACTTCTCGCTGAGAGCGGTACTTTGTCTATGCTTGTAAAAACCAGTGCATTCACAAGTTGCCAAGATGGGTCATTCAATACTTCTGAATGGAATTGGTCTGTTGGTTGTGGCGAATTGGATATTCCAGGTTGCACCAATCCTGATGCTTTGAATTTTGCTCCGGCTGCTACTATTGACGATGGCTCCTGTATTCTACCTACCGAATTGGTTTGTGGCAGTACCTTGGAAGAAAACTATTGTTATGATAATAATGACGGTAGTTTCTTCGGTTATGTTTCCCCTGACGGAGAGCCAATTACTTTACTTTTTCTGGAAGGCTTGATCGAATCGGGATTTGATGAAATTTTCATCTACGATGGATTAGACAATTCAGGCGACCTGCTATTTGGTGGTGACAATGGGGGTAACTTAGCTGAGCTTTCGGTGACTGCTCCTTCCGGATCGCTTTACATGGAGCTGGATACGGATGGATCCGTAAGTTGTGTCAGCGGATCATCGAGTGCGAGTGAATGGACATGGGTAGTAGGTTGTGGAGATATTGACATCCCCGGCTGTACCGATCCAGATGCCTTGAATTTTAACCCGGATGCAACGGTGGATAACGGTTCATGCCTTTTCCCAACAGAATTGGTTTGTGGTACCACACTGGAAGAGTTTTATTGTTATGACAATAATGATGATAATTTCTTTGCCTACAGTTCACCTGAAGGCGAGCCGATAACGCTGCTCTTCTTAGACGGCTTGATTGAAGCTTTCTTCGACGAAATATTCATCTACGATGGCTTGAACAACTCCGGAGAACTCTTATTCGGAGGAGATAACGGCGGAGATTTAGCTGACCTTACGGTTACGGCAGCTTCAGGATCATTGTACATGGAATTTGATACGGATGGTTCTGTAAGTTGTCAAAGTAGCACCACGTATTCAGGTGGGTGGAATTGGGTAGTTGGTTGCGGTGATATCGATATCCCGGGCTGTACTGATCCTGATGCATTGAACTTTAATCCTGACGCAACTCAAGACAATGGATCGTGCATTTTCCCAACTGAACTGGTTTGTGCAAATGCACTTGAAGAAAGTTACTGCTACGACAATAATGATAATTCATTTTTTGCATACACTTCTCCTGAAGGACAAGAGATCACGCTAACGTTCAGTGAAGGATTGATCGAGTCATGCTGTGATGATATTTTCATCTATGACGGACTGAATTCCGATGCGCCTGTATTATTTTCAGGTAACAACGGAGGTGATTTGGCAGATGTATCTGTGGTAGCCCTTAGTGGAAATATCTACATGGAATTGGATACGGATGGGTCGGTAAGCTGTACCAGTGGATCATTTAACGCGAGTGAATGGTTTTGGACGGTGACCTGTAATGGGGAT
>JGI12048J13642_10014771_pt1 | contig 16398 bp, 18 predicted proteins | sample ElkSlonscriptome_16_FD_13642 | JGI IMG/M metagenome (IMG submission 13642)
GACGCGACCTGCAGTGAATGGCGCGCCCTTTACAAGGGGCGCAACGCCGCAATGTCGACTCAGACGCACTCCCGAAGGGCGAGCCCGAATAAGAAAACAATCGCCCTCATCTGCGGCGTTAGGCCACTTGGAAAGGCGAAGCATTCCCGGCACTGCGGCCATCGCGCGGCCCGAAGCCAGCGTCGGGACGATCCGCGACGCCTGCACGACAACGCCGGCTTGTGCCAGCATCGTCCCTACCGGATTCCTGTCGGCCTAGTCACGCCGCCGTCAGGGTGGTCGACGGCGATTCGCCAAACTGACGGCGGTAGTCGAGGGCGAATCGGCCGAGGTGAAAGAAGCCGTGTTCATGGGCAATAGCGGTCACCGTATTGTCCGCAGCCTGCCTGGAGAGCAGTGCGCCGCGCGCCGCGTTGAGCCTGAGTACCCGCCAATACGCCTGCGGCGTGGTATCCATCAGGGCACGGAAGCTGTATTGAAGCGTGCGCTCGGAAACGCCCAGAAAGGCGCATAAATCCGTAAGGCTCGCCGAGCGTTGCTCCAGGGTTGCGGTATGCATGAAATCGCGTGCCCGCTTGACAATCTTCAGGCGTCGCCCAAAGCGCGGCGGGCGATCGCGCCGGGCTGGCTGAGGCGTCCGCCCTTCGTGCAGAGCGGTGAGGGCCGCATCGATCAGGCAGCGCTTCAGCGAGTCGGCGTCCAGTCGGCCATGCCCGCCAGCGCGCGCCAGCGCGATGGCCTGCAACATGGCCTGAAGAAAAGCATTGCGCTGCCGGGGCTCGACGGCCAGCAATGTCGTCGGTCGGGCTGCCCAACCTTCGGGGTCTAGCGCCCGAAGCCCGCCCATCAGTTCGTTGAAGTCGCAGGCGAGGTAAAGCGTGCTTGCGTGCCCGGGCAGGTAGACGTCGAACTCGGCGCCGCCGGGCAGCAGGAACACCGAGGCGTCGTCGTCGAGCCGTCGTTGCATGAACCAGCCGGACTCGCAGGCCTCGGCAACGACTGACACGGTACAGCGGTCTTCGGGGATGCGGCCGAATTTGTGTACCGTACGGTTTTGCCGCTCGACGAATATTTCCGTGCCGCCGATGCTCAGGCGTGACAAATGGCCTTGATACGCACCGGGCTGGACTTGGCAGCAGGCAAGCGCCAGCCAGGCCTGCTCGGCCGCCTGAAGGCTTGCGTCCGAGATCGCGCGCTCGCTTAAACGAGGGGATGATGGTGGCATTTCTACCTCAGTCCAGAGCCGGTCTTGGCGGATTGATCATGCGAGAGACCTGGGTAACGGCGCCTATCGAAAGACTATCACGCCGGCAATCGCCTTTTCGAAACAGTACTGCGACGTGCGGATTTAGGATAGCCGTGTCAAATGTCAGCCTGTAATATTAATTGGCATCGGTCAGCCGCGCCATATGGGCCGGCTTGAAAGGAGGTTGAAAATGCCAGATTCACGCAAACGACGCGTCCGCCTTCGTGGTTCAAAAATTGCGCCTCTGAGCGCCGCGGCAGGCGTGGCTTTCGGCGGCGCTGTCCACGCACAGAGCGCACCCGTGGCCGAGGATGACGAATTCAACGCCGTCAAGCGCGATTTCCCGCAAGTTTTGGGAAACGTCTTCGATAATGATATCGCGGGCAATCCCGTCCGAATTTCCGATTCCCGCATCGATCAGGATGGTAGCTATGTACTCAGCCGAGGTGGCAGGCTGTTTTACGTTGAGCTTTTCTCGAACGATTGCGCGGCGACATCCGACCAGTTCGAATACACGCTGCGAGACGACAGCAATCTAGAGGCCTCGGCCGATGTTCAGATCACGCTGCTGCCGCCGGTGCAGGCCGATATGTATCAGGTCGAGGCCGGCCAGATTCTCGCAGAGGACGTCCAGTTCAACGACCCGATGCCGATCGATCCGATCAACGTGGTCGATCAGCTCGAAATCACCGATTTTTTCGCTGCCGGTTTCGGCACCGTGCAGCAGACGAAGCCCGGTGTGGTCAATGAGACGGGCCAATTTACTTACGAGCCCGATGCAGGTTTCAGCGGCAACGACTCCTTCGTCTACTTCACCCCGGATTCCGATACCGGCTGCAATTGGAATACCGAGGTCAACATCCTGGTTGTTCCGGTGGCGAACAGCGACGCCGCATCGACGCCGGGCGGCGAGCAAGTCTGCGCGATCGACGTGCTGGCCAACGATCTTGGCACCGATCTGGACGTGATCGGCGTGACGCAGCCGGCCGGCGGCACGGTATCGATCAGCGGCGACGACACGCTTTGTTTCAGCCCGGACCCGGGTTTTCTGGGCCAGGCCACGTTCGGCTATACGCTAGAGGACGCCGCCGGCACGCAGGTCGACGGCAGCGTCGAGGTCGACGTGTTCAATCTGGTACCAGAACTGACCGACGACAGTTTCCAGGTTGCCGCCGGCCAGGTGCTTACCGGCAACGTGCTGGACAACGATTCCGATCCCAACAACGACACGCTGGCGACCAGTCTTAACAATGCACCTGTCAACGGCGCCGTGACCCTCGATGCGAACGGGCAATTCACCTACACGCCGCAGGCGGGGTTCAGCGGCGCCGACGGGTTTAGCTATTCAGCGAACGACGGCAACGGCGGCAGCGAGATTGCTGCGGTGTCCATCGAAGTGCTGCCGGTCGCGGCCCCTGATACGGCCAGCACGCCGGGCGGCGAGCAGGTCTGCGCGATCGACGTGCTGGCCAACGATCTGGGCACAGATCTGGACGTGATCGGCGTGACGCAGCCGGCCGACGGCGCGGTGTCGATCAGCGGTGACGATACGCTTTGTTTCAGCCCGGACCAGGGCTTTCTCGGTGCCTCGACCTTTTCGTACACGGTTGAGGACGCGGCCGGCACCCAGGTGGACGGCAGCGTGGAGGTGGACGTATTCAACCTGCCGCCGGACCTGGCCAACGACAGTTTTCAGGTGGCCGCCGGGCAGGTACTCGAAGGCAACGTGCTGGATAACGATTCCGACCCCAATGGCGATGACTTGATTGCCAGCCTGGCCACGCCGCCGGCCAGCGGCAGTGTGACCCTCGACCCGGATGGATCATTCACCTACACCCCGGACGCCGGGTTCAGCGGCGCCGACGGATTCACCTATTCGGTCGACGAATCCCGGGCCCGCGGCACAAGCCCAGGCGCGCAAGTGGAAATCGTCGTGTTGCCCGTGGTTTCCGATATCACGATCGAAGGGGCGACCGACCGGGAAGTCGCGGGCAATCTGTTCGAAGGTGCACTGGGCACCGGGTTGAGCATCGTTGACTGGACCGCTCCAGAAGTCGGCGATCTGACGGTCAACCCGGACGGAAGTTTCACTTATATCGCGCCGCTCGGTTTTCAGGGAACAGTCCAGTTCGAGTTTACGGCTGAAGATGAGTACGGCTCCCGGGTGCTTGGATCGGTCTCGCTGGGTTTCGCTCTGGTACATGCTGTTCCCGGCCCGGGCACGGGCGGGCTGGGACTGCTCGCGCTGCTGCTTGGCTGGCTGGGGCTGCGCCGGCTTCGTTAAAATTCAGATGACACAAGCGTGACCACGCCGCGCGGCGTCCGCTACTACGGCGGCGGCGATCTCAGCGGCTACGGCCAGGCAGCCGTGGCGAACGTTCGCGCTCTGGTCAACGCCGGTGTGTCGGTTCACTGGGTGCCGCTGGACTGGACCCCGGCCCGCGCGGTGCCGGGTAGCTGGCACGAGCGCGACGGCGCACCCAAGCCGGTTCTGGCCGCGCAGGGCTCCGCGCTGGCCGATATCGCGACCCTGGTCGAACTGACCCGTCGACCGCTCCAGGGCGATGTCGTTGTCGCCCACGCGCCGCCGGAATCCTGGCCGTCGCTGTTTCGCAGCGACAGTTTCAATATCGGTTGTACGGCCTGGGAGACCACCCAGCCGCCGGCCCACTGGCTGCCGTTGATGCGCGAGGCCGACGCGATTATCGTTCCCAGCGAACTCAATCGCAGGGTTTTCAGCTCGGCGGTGCCCGGCGTTCCAGTCATCGCGATTCCCCATATAAGACGGCATACCTGGAACGATTTCACGCCATCCGAGATCCGCCAGGCGCGCGCCGATCTGGGCGTGCCCGGCGACCACCGCGTGTTCTACACGATTTCCACCTGGGATCCGCGCAAGGCGCTGCCGGATCTCATTGAACTGTTTGCCCGGGGGTTCGGCGCCGACGAGGCGGTTAGTCTTGTAGTCAAGACCAACGAAATCGGGGCCGAGGGCGGGCCGCACTTCCGGCAGCGGCCGACGCGAGATCTGGCCGCCGAGGCGGTATCGCGAATCGAAAGCGAGCGGGCCTGCAAGACGCCCAACATCATTCTCAATACCGATCGGCTGCATGCCGCCGAACTCGATATGATCCACGCAATGGGCGACGTCTACGTCACCGCCAGCCACGGCGAGGGCTTCGGGCTGGGCGCGTTCGAGGCGGCCACGCGAGGCACCCCCGTTCTTGCCACAGGCTGGGGCGGGCAGACCGAATTTCTCGGCGACCGATGGCTGGGCCGACTGCCGTATCGAATGACGCAGGTGCCGCTGTGGCCGCCACACAAGCCCAGCTATTTTCCGTCCCAGCGCTGGGCCCGGGTCGATCCCGAAGCCGGCAGCGAGCGAATGCGAGCCGTCTTTGACGACCCCGAGCCGTTTTTGGTCGAAGCGCGAAAAAATCGCGAATCCATCGTCGAACGCTTTGCCGAGCCGGTGATCGTGCGGCAATGGCTCGATCTGATCGAGACCGGCCTTGGCGGCCGACGGGCGCAGGCGCCGTGAGCGTGCCCCGGGTTTTCCATTTCGTGTTCGGGCTGCGCGAGCAGCACAAGGACTTCCACCTGCTGCACTATCTGTGCCTGGCCTCCTGTATTGCCGTGAACCGGCCCGAGGCCGTTCATTTCCACTATCGCCACGAGCCGTTCGGTCCGCTGTGGGACAGGATCAGACCTGAACTAGAATTGCGTCGGGTCGATGCCGCGCCGGCCGATTTCGACGTCGACCGCTATAACAATAGCCAAGAGGGGCGATTGGTCCGACGCCTCGGCATCGACTACGCTCACGAGGCCGACTTTCTCCGGCTCGATATCCTGCTGGCCGAAGGCGGCATCTACGCCGACATGGACACGCTGTTCGTTCGGCCCTATCCGGAAGACTGGCTCGACGAGCGCTTCGTCATCGGCGAGGAGTACGCGCCGCTCAATCCCGGTGAGCCGATGCGCGCGTCCTTGTGTAACGCGGTCATGATGGCGCGCCCCGGGGACCCTTTTACGCGCGCCTGGCGCGAGCGCATGGCCGCGGCGTTCGACGGTCGCTGGAACAGCCATTCCTGCCGCGAGGCCGGGCGCCTGTGGCAGCGTCACCCCGACTGGCTGCGCGTGCTGCCCAGCGCGTATTTCTATCGTTACGGGGCCACGCCCGAGGGTCTGGCCACCCTGCTCGAGGAGGCCGACGGGGATCATCCCGATCTCTACAGCATCCATCTGTGGGCGCATTTGTGGTGGGCCGCCGATCGCCGCGACATGAGCGAAATGCATGCCGGAATGATCGACGAGACCTGGATTCGGGAATCAGAGGCCACGCTGGCGCGGCTGGCGCGCCCTTTCCTGCCGGAAAATCCGTGATGGCCGAGGCCCGACGATCAGTGGCCGGGAAAACCACCGGCGTGCATGAGGCGAAATTCGCCAAGCGGCGGGTCGTATTCGGCAAGCCGGGCCTCAAGCGTCGAGTGCAACTGCAGCAGGCGGACTTCGCCGGCGCTCTTGGCCTTGGCGATTGCTCGGTGATGAGCGCCAGACCAGGCATTGGCGCCGTGACAGACGTAGACGTAGGCCCAGGCCCGATCCGCCAGGCGCGCTACGGCATGACCCCGACGCAGGATTTCATGGACCACGGCGGTATCCTCGCCGCGCGGCAGCGCCGGGTAGGCCGGCAGGCAGGAACGACGCGCCAGCATGCTGCCCTGGACGAAATTCATCGGCCAGGGCTCAAGATCCCAGTCGGTCAGGAACATCTCTCCGGTATTGCCGAAAAGATGCATCTGCTGCTGGAGAAAACAGAAATCGGCGCCGCGATCGTTGAGGGCCGACCATTGTTCGGCCAGACGTTGCCGATGGTGGCGGTCGTCGTCGTCCCACTGGCAGATAAAATCGCCTTGAGCGGCCCGAACGCTTCGGTTGCGCAGTTCGCCAAGAGTCAGTCCCGCTTCGACCGAAATGATGCGAATATCGGCATCGGCCAGGCCGGCGGCGGTCGACGACAGTGCCGAAGCCAGCGATTCGCCGCCGTCGTGAACGACGATCAGTTCCCGCTCGACATGGGTCTGGGCGGCGAAATCGGCCATCGCAATGCGTGCGCTTTCGATCCGGTTGGGCTGGGTTACCATCAGTGCGCTGATCATCGGCAAGCGGGCTCAGGATTGTGTTCATGAAGCAAATCACCTGCATTCTCGCCTACCGGCAGGGCGATGGCAACGAGCGGCTGCTCAACCTCGAGGCCGTGCTGCGCGCGCTCGCCGGGCATGCCGACCTGAACATTCTCGTGGTCGAGCAGGACACTGCCCCGCGCCTGGACGGCAAGCTGCCGCATCCCGGGGCACGGAGGCTATTCGTCTACAACCCCGGTCCGTTCAACAAGAGCTGGGCCTTGAACGTCGGGGCTCGCGCCGCGCGCACGCCATGGCTGATGTTCATGGATGCCGATCTCGTCTTCGGCACCGGTCTCGGCGAGGCCTTCGCGCTTCTCGAGGCCGGCTATCTGGTCGTCAAACCCTACGTTCGCCTGCTGGACCTCAATGAGACAGAAAGCCGACGCGTTCGCGCCGGCGAGTTCGATTGGGTGCCCGAGCGCTGCCAGGCGCGTATCGCCGATCGGGAGGCGCGCGGCGAGTTTCCGCCCTTCGCCGGCGGCGCGGTGATGATGGCGCGACGAATCTACGACCAGATGGGCGGCTGGGACGAGCGCTTCGTCGGCTGGGGCGGAGAAGACGATGCCATGAGCTTCATGCTGGAGCGGGCTAGGGTGCCGGGCACCCAGCTCGACGTCCGCCCGGCCGTTCATCTCAACCATCCCCGCACCCGTGAAGCGACTGCCGGACAGCCGCATTACCGTGCCAATCTGGCGCTGCTGCACCAGTACAGGACGATGAGCGATGATCAGCTCAGGCGGTCGGCGGAGGTCAGACGACAGCTCAACGGGCATCGCGACAAGTACCGGCCCAGCCCATGAGCTTTTTGATCGGCACGCCGGCCTACGGCGGCATGATGCATTGCAAAACGGTGGAGCAGTTGCTGCTCTATCAGCACGCCGGCCTGGAGTTTTCGCTGATGACGGTCGGAAACGAAAGCCTGATCACTCGGGCCAGAAACAGCGTGATCTCCGAGTTCCATGCGCGTGGCGAACACGATCATCTTTTGTTTCTCGACGCCGACGTCGTCCTCCCGGTCGACGGGCTGCGGCGGATGCTGGCCGCGGGCGTGGATGTGGTCGGCGCTCCGGTCGCGCTCAAGGGCCGAAATCGCGACGGCTCGCGAATCTTCAATCTCGGCCGGGCGGTGGGCGAGGCCGGATCGCTGGTGTGCGTGCAGCACGTGGGAACGGCGGCCCTGCTGCTGTCGCGCAAAGCCGTGGATGCGCTGGTCAGAAAAGCGCTGGACGAACAGCGGGTCTACAAGCGCTCGTCCAGACTGCGCGGGGAGGATGTGCGATCCAACGTGCACTACGATATCTTCAGGGTCGGGGTGGTGGGCGAAGATTACCTATCGGAAGATTATTGGGTTTGCCATGAACTGCGCGCGCTGGGTTTCGGCATCCACGTCGACCCCGGCATCGTGACCCGCCACCTCGGAATGGTCGAGGTATGAGCCCTGAGAATTCTGCGGTCGACATTGAGCTGTTGACCGTTCGCCCCGTTGGGGCAGCATCTTTCAAGCTTCTGGTGGCTTTCGGCGAAGACCAGTATTTCGCGCCCTGTCTTCGCGATCAGGATTGCTGGGAACCGGCCGAGACGCTGCTGCTGCAGCGCATGCTTCGCCCCGGTATGAGCGTGGTCGATGTCGGGGCGCACGTTGGCTACTTCAGCGTATTGATGTCGCGGTGTGTGGGAAAGACAGGCCGCGTCACCGCCTTTGAGCCAGATCCCGACCACTTTCGCCTGTTATGCGCCAACGTGCTGGTCAACGCCTGCGACCAGGTCGAGGCGCGGCGCCTGGCCATCACCAACGAGAAAGAGCAGGCACGTCTTTATCGCAGCCGCACCAACCCGGGCGATCAGCGGCTGCACCCGGTGGCCGGTCGACCATCCATTGCGGTTGCCTGCGACAGTCTGGACCGGCAGCTTGGCCCGGCCGGCCTGGATCTGGTGAAAATGGACTGCCAGGGCAGCGAGCCGAGAATTCTCAAAGGCATGTCCGGCCTGATCGAACGCAACCGCGACCGACTTTGCCTGCTGTTGGAGTTCGCGCCGGGACTGCTGGCGCAGTCGGGGTGTTCGGTCGAGGCATTCTCGCAGCTTCTCCGCTCGGCCGGCGCCAGCACATTCTTGGTCGAGACCTCCGCCAACGTGGCTCATCTCGTCGAACTCGATCTGGTCAATGCCGGGCTGGAGACTGTCGCGCGGCGGCTTTCTCGATCGGGCCTCGATGACGACAGCGCGAATCTACTGGTGGTCTTCGGGGAGCAGGGCCGCGGGCTGTGGCTGGACCGGGCGATGCAAAGCGCCTGACGTTGTCGGCCGGGCCCGGCGCGTGCCGGGGCCATCGGCGCGACGAATCAACGAAACATCCCGAGCACTCATGCGACGATCAGGGGCGGGGGGCACACTGACGCGTCCTTCCTGTGATTTCTTCCTGGGTCCGTGCCACAATAAAACCGCCCCATGAGCGTCGTGATGCGACTGAGAGTCTTATCGCACTGGGTCAGTCGTCAATTTCGTCTGCAGTATCTTCTGCGGAATCTTCAACCTCTTCCGCTGCTTCATCAATTTCCTCGCCGGCCTCTTCCATCGGCCCATCTGAATCGCATGCGGAAATGCCGAGCGCTCCAATCAGAAAAGCGATTGAGAAAATAGTGCGTAAAAATTTATTGTCCGAAAAATTCATGAGTTGGACTCTCCTGTGATTTCATTAAACTTCTTTGCGATATGTTCTTTGCTATCGCCATATTTTTCCTGGATGCGAGCCATCAGCTCGTCCCTGTTGCCTTCAGCCTTCTTCACCTCGTCATCTGTCAAATCTCCCCATTGCTGTTTGACTTTTGCGTTGAATTTGTCCACTTGACTCTGTGCTTGGTCGTCGTTCATACGTTTCCTTTGACGCGACTGCGCCTGTTCAAATCATTGCAGAGTGTAGGGGAGTTAAGATCGAGCGGCCTTAACCTGGATTAACCACACATGGTGGATTCACGGATTCGACAACAATGCTACGAGGAGGAGGTCAGACTTGCAGGGAAAGAAGTACCAATTGGCAAGAATCTAGTGATCATCGATCTGAAGACGCCGGCATGGCGCGCGATCGTGTTGGTCGGCTACTGGGCTGGGCGCCTGATTTTCGAGGCGCCTGTTAACACCATTTTTCATTCACGACGACGGGCTCGACGCAAGTTTTCTGACTCGGCGTAGCGCGCGTACATGTCGAGTAAAACTCGCCGAAGCCGGCCGCTATAGCCGGCCGCGACACCCAGAATCAGCGTCGTTACTACCGCCCGGTCCGGATTTTTCCGCACCCAGTCGCCTACGATCGGGTCGCCGTGCTCACGCAGGAAACTTTCCAGATCATCACCAAGTGCGGCGTCATGATCACGACGTGCACCGGCCCTGGACGATGAAGAACTGCCGGCGTCGCTGATACGGGCGATGAGAAAGATCAGTGCGATCAACACGATCCCGCATGCCGCAGTCACAAGCGCGGCCAGATCAGGGGGAAAGTGCTCCCGGAATGCGAAGTATCCGGCGAGCCCGAGAAACGCAAAGACGCACAGCCCCAGCGGCACAACCAGCGCCGTGACCAGCGCGCCTGTTTCAACCCGCTTTTTAATTTTTTTCAGCATTGCGCTATAGAACTACCTTCAGACGGTATCAACGGTCCAGCAGTTTGCCGAGTATGAAGCCAATGCCGAGCGCTGCCGCAATGCTGGTCATCGGGCGTTCTTCCACTTCCTTTTCGAATGCGCCCCACGTCTGGCGAGCCTGCTCGCGCGACTCGTCCGCCGCAGCACGAACGCGATCGCGTCCCTCGCCGGTTGCGGTGCGCGCGAGTTTTGAAACAGTAGTACCGATATCCGACAACTCGCCTTTCAGCGCGGCAAATTCTTTCTTGAGTTCCTCGAATTCCTTGTCCGTTGCAGTAGCCATTGATTCTCCTCCAAAGTTCTATTTAGGAAAATATTCAGATTTACAGTAACATATTGACCCGGATATATGAAGCCGCGACACATGAAGCGCGAAAATGAGGAAACGCCCGAACCAGCCGCAACGGGAAATAGCGTTTCGCCATCGGAGATCGACGGCCTTGAACAACTGGTTGATCGCATACACGATATCGACGGCGATCACGACCCGGTGGACCTGGAAGCCGTACTGCAGCAGATCGGGCCACGGTCGTTCGGCACCATATTGCTATTCGCCGGTATCGTTGTGCTTGTCCCGCTCATCGGCGATATCCCGGGCGTGCCGACAATGTTCGCTGTGCTGGTCGCGATAACCTCAGTGCAGTTGCTGGCTGGCCGGCAACACTTCTGGCTGCCTGGTTTCCTTCTGAACCGCTCGATCTCGCGGGCCCGCCTCGAGAAAGCGGTGAAGTTTGTCCGAAAGCCGGCTCGATTCGCAGATCGCCTCACGCGCCGGCGACTGGAGTTCTTTGTTAATCAGACCGGCACTCGCATCGTGGGCACCGCGACGCTTGGTGTGGCATTGGTAATGCCGGTACTGGAACTGATTCCGTTCAGCGCCAACCTGGCCGGAATCGCGCTGTGCTCATTCGGCGTCTCCCTGATCGCACGGGATGGTTTGTTCGCGCTGATTTCGCTTCTTACAACGGCTGGCGTGTTCATTGTCGCCGGCTACTGGCTTGCGCAGATTTAGGGAACCTCTGAACAACTCTGCACGGAGCGCGAAACAGCCAGCGCACACTGGCACTGCTTGACCCGCCTGGATGCGACGATGTAAATTAAGCGGCCGAGCTTCCAGGCCACCGTTTGCGACGCGAGCACCCTTCGGGTTCGCGCCAGGGAGGGCGGTCTTGGGTTCGGCACGGCATCCCGTAAACCGTAATCGAGAGGCACCGCATGACCGGCAAGTATCTGAATTCCGGAACCTTCAAGAATTCCTGGCGGGTGTTGTCGCGCAATCTGCTGCCCTGGCTGTTGGCCGTGCTCGTTACATCGGTGCTGGGTTCCCTGGTGCAGTCCCACCTGAACCTCGTCAACGTCCTGGAGATGGGTTCATACGCAACCGGGGAGGAATGGCTTAAAACGATTATCAACGACCTCCTGGGCTTTGCACCGTTCTACGCGTTGCTCGTCGGCGTGACATTCCTGTTCGCCTTTCCCGTCGCTTTGTGGCTGGCAAAGAAATGGCCACGCGGCCGCTCGGTGCTTTTGGGCCTCAGCGGCGCAGCCGGGCTTGCAGTGGCGTTCTTTATCGCCGACAAGCTGACGCCGATCTCGACCCTGATCGCGGCCACGCGCGATGTGGTCGGCCTGATCGCAATGCTGACAACCGGCTTCATCGGCGCCTGGGTATTCGCCAAAACCAGCGGGCGGCCGGAGTTCCAATCGCAGAAGAGCTTCACATGGACCCATCTCGCATTTCCGGCCGTGGTTCTTGGGGGCGCCCTCATCCTTCACCTGGCGATGCGCCCGGAGCGCAAGATCGAAATTGACGACTACCCGATCGAGAACTATCGCGTCGCCATCGTGGTCGATGGTCTCGATCACCCATTCAGCATGGTTGAGCTTCCCGATGGGCGGCGGCTGATTGCCGAACGCGGTGGCAACCTGCGCGTTATCGACACAGAAGGGGCGCTGCTCAAGCCGCCCATGGATGGCGTACCTGAAGTTTTCGTCGGCGTTCAGGCCGGGTTACTCGACATCGAGCTTTCACCGAACTTCGAGCGAGACCGAACGCTCTTCCTGAGCTATGCCTGCGGCTCCGAGGATGCCAACAACCTCTGCGTTGGCCGGGGCGAGATTCGCGGCAACCGGCTGGAGAATTTCCGCCGCATTTTCCAGGCCCAACCGCTGAAGGCCACCGGGGTGCAGTTCGGCTCGCGCATCATGTTCCTTCCCGACGACACCATGCTGGTATCGGTCGGCGACGGCTTCGACTACCGCGAAGACGCGCAGGATCTCGGCAGCCACATCGGAAAAATTGTACGACTGAACATGGATGGTTCTGTACCAGACGACAATCCGTTTGTCGGCCAGCAGGGTAAACGACCCGAAATCTACAGCTACGGGCATCGCAATCCGCAGGGTCTGTTCTACGACGCGGAGTCCGACCGGCTGTACGAAACCGAACACGGGCCGTACGGCGGTGATGAAGTCAATATTATCGAGCCCGGGGTCAACTACGGCTGGCCGCTGGCGACCGAAGGGGTCAATTACCCGGGCTCCAGCATCTCGCCGCACGAGAATCTCGACGAGGCGCGTCCACCCATCAAACATTGGACACCTTCTATTGCGCCGTCGGGTATCACGATCTACCGCGGCGATGCGTTTCCCGAGTTCAACGGCGATCTTATGGTCAGCGGACTTGGCGGTCGCGGCGTGTTCCGCCTGGACCTCGAGGACGGGGAACTCGTTGCCGATCAGCGGCTGTTCCATGAGCTGGACAAGCGCATCCGGGACGTGATCGTGGGCGAGGAAGGCGAACTCTATCTGCTCACCGATCATGCCCCAGGCCAGCTTCTACGAATTGATCCGCTGGACACAGACGGCACGGATTGACAGCGTCAGGAAACCTCTAAACAGCTCTGAACGAAGCACGTTTTATTCGGCGCCCGCGCCGCGTTGTTCAGGGATTTCCGACCTGACGCGTTCAATAAGGGAAGACGTTATCCTGATGGGCCTTCGCTGGAGCCGTGAGGGCGCCGACCTCCCGGTTTCGATCCCGGCTCGCCGCCCTCCGATTGCAGGACCGTCCAGGGGAGCTCCAGCGCGGCTGCCCAGGCCATTCCCAGAGCCAGCCCCAGCACGATCCCGGAAGGTGCGGCCCAACCCGCCACAACCGTCCCCAGCGCCACGGTGCAGAGAACGAACGCGCCAACACCGCCGCAGGCAACCGCGGGCTCCCAACCCCGCGTTCGATGGGAGAGGGCCGTGGTATGAACCAGCAGTACCGCAGCTACGGCAACCGGTACCGACGGATACTCAGCCCCGGGCACGTGGCCCTGGAGCATCATGCGGTCGAGGAAGAATGCGCCGCCGGCCGCACCGACGAGACCAAAGCCGATTCGAAGCGCTGCGGCCCAGCCCGCCAGCCACAAGACCAGACCCATAAGCGGCACCGCTACCATGAAGATTCCTGGCCAGTGGAACGCCTGAAGGCCACCGCGTGCGATCGCCACCGCTTCCTCGGTGCGTGTGTCTCCCATCCACTCCAGCACCGGGAAATCGATAACTGCCAGCCCCCGCGCCACCTGGTTCTGGCCGGACATCAATGCAATGCCGGCGATGGCGACCAGGAGGGCAATAAAACAGATCGTCAGGCTCAGCCCCTTGGCGACCCCCGGGTGGAGTCGCCGGCCCAGCCACCGGAATCCGGGGGCAAGCGTGCGCGCGATTGCCCGAGTGCCTGTTGCCCGAAGCGTCAAGCGGAACAGGGCCCCCACCCGGCGCTGATTCGCCGCAAACCAGACCACCAGCCACCGAATGAGAAGCCCGGCAACAAAGAGGATCAACACAAGTAGCGCCGCTGTTCCGCTTACGTCCTTGATGACATTCCAGGATTCGCCCAACACGAAACCGAGCGTGATCCACACGACAGCCCAGATCAGACTCGCCGGCACATCGAGAAGCACGAAACGACGGTAGCTGACGCCCGAAGCACCGGCGAGAAACGGCGTGATGATTCTAGTGGGGGTGGATACCCGGCCCAGCACGATGGCCCATTCCCCTCTGCGATGCATGAACTCCTGCGCCTTCCGGATCGAACCGCCGAGAAACCGCTGGAGCGGCGCCCATTCCAGTATTTCATTGCCCCAGCGGCGACCCAGGTAGAAGCCCGTGGCATTGCCTGCAACGGTTGCCGGCACCACGACGCCCAAAAGTATGTCAATCTCGATCTGGCCCCGCGACGCGAGTATGCCCCCGGTCACCACGGCAAGCTCCCCCGGTGTTACGAATCCGAGGAAGAATGCAGCCTCGGTCCAGCAAAACACCCCGATCACCAGATAGACGGTAAAGGGCGAAAGCTCAAAGAGCGGCTGGAGAAATTTTTCCATTAGTTTTTTTCTGTGAGTTAGGGCCCCTTTTTCTCGGCTGAAATTGAGAATTACCGCCAATTACTGCCGCCAGACCGGATGAATGGAAAGCCAATTCCAACACGACTCCTCTACCACCGCCTCCTTTTGTAGTATAAACACGTTCTGCGGAGTTATTTGCGATCACCTTGGAAGGTGGTGTTCTTTTATGACGCCTGAACCACGACGCCAGCTACTCATGAGTTATTGGCCGTGCTTCAACGAAAACGGGATCTCGCACTCGGGCGAGCACGCGCCTCTTGTTAATGAAACTGTAATCCAGTTGACTGGACGAATCCCTCCGCGCGGAGGATAATAATTTCCACAGCAGGAGGGAGCCGAATGCCTGAAACATGGATTGACTGTCTGCCGGGTGCCAGCGCACTGCCGCGCGAGGAGCGGGAGCGCGTAGATGCGGTCCCTAATCGCAAGCGCAGTTATAACGCCGGTCATGTTCTGCTGTTCGAAGAAGATAATGCCCCGATGCTATTCGTAGTTGAGAATGGCTGGGCAGCAGCACTACGTAACCTTGCTGACGGCGCCGAGCAGATCCTCGACTTGTTCATCCCCGGCCAGATCATTGGCCTGCGTGAAGTCAACTCGGACGAGTCGGTTTTGACGTACCACGCACTGACGGACCTCGACGTTCGACTCATCAGGAAGAGCGATATGCAGGACCTTATCAAGGGCTGCCCGTCCGTTGGCGCTCTCATATTTAGTGCAATCACCCGCGAGGAGTCGTGGCTGCTGGACCGCATCACGGCCCTCGCCCAGCGCGACGCGGCCCAGCGTCTGGTCCACCTGTTGTTGGAGCTGGCCGACCGAATCTCGATGGACTCAGACGAAGTCACTGGAAACGATTTCCAAATGCCGCTGACGCAGGAGCAACTGGGCAGCGTCGTCGGCATTACACCTGTCCATGTCAGCCGAACGCTAAAGAAGCTGAAGGAGGAGGGGCTCGTGAGCTTTGACACCGGCACGGTTCGAATCCTGGATCGCGACCGATGTCTGACGTTTTCAGAGTACGACGCACGGCAAATGCGGATGAATCATTCAAGCCCGGAATAAACGACGCTGGACCGCAATGGCCCAGCGTCTATCCTGCAAGCGGTATTCGCACGCGCAGGCTGTCAGATACGGCAGCTAGACTTTCGAATCTATCAGCAATCAATCAGCCTATGCGAGGCGATTCATACCCGTGGCCTCAGACCCGTGGGCGGCGCCCCATCAGGAACAACACCAAAGCAACGATCAATCCGATAACAAACAGGATCCATGCGATGTTTGCTGCCGCTCCGGCAACTCCGCTTAATCCCAGAACCCCGGCGATCAAAGCCACGACTAAAAATATAAGTGCCCAAGTCAACATGTCGACTCCTCAAAGATGTGAGTGAAATGCGCCAAACGCTCAGGCGCAGAGAAATCATACCGGGCCCCGGACTTTTCGCCTTAACGCAGATTAACTTTGCCGTTTAACCTCGATAAATGCGTCAGGGCATCGCGTCTATTAAGCTACATGCAGTTACTCATCATTATTGCTGGCTCAAATAGGCCTCTGTTAGCGTTTAAACATTTGTTAATCAGAATCTAGAATTCGGCAGGCTGCAACCGGAGGGCGATCAAAGCAATATTGCTGATATTCGAATACCGGTTTCCAGGGGTTCTTATGAAATCATCTGCCCATCGAAATATCTTTAAGGAAACTCTGAATAACTCTGCACGGGCGCGACGGTGTCTTTGCGGGATCAGCGGGCGCGGCTTCGGCGAGCGTGATTTGGTCATTCCAAATAAGCGAGTCGAAACGCGGCGGATGGCCCGCAAAGGCGCGTCCCCTATGGGTTTTGCCGGAAAAGGCGCATCTCGTGTGCTGCGCCACTCGGCCGTAGCGACGGCTACTGTCACTCGTGTCGCAACACACGATCTGCGGCTTTTCCGAC
>JGI12048J13642_10252901_pt1 | contig 16383 bp, 7 predicted proteins | sample ElkSlonscriptome_16_FD_13642 | JGI IMG/M metagenome (IMG submission 13642)
GGTGGCTGGATTGCGGTAATCAGGGTAACGGGATACCAGCGGGTCAAGTGCTATTGGGTTCTACTGATTCTCTGACGCTTCAAAATGCTTTTAATCACCCCGATACACCAAATTTTTGCGTCAACTTACCGTCTCCTAGTGTAGTAGCGCCGACCTTATTAACACCTGAAAAAGAAGCTCTGCAATCAAGTCATTTATCTTGTGCGGAGATGGCGAGGTTAAATCAACAAGCTCTGTTCATTAATCAACGAGTTGCCGCTGAAGCGATAGAGATGTTGGCACAACTAACTCTTACTAGGGGACTGAAGCGTTTTGCTACCTATTTTCATGGGGGAGTTGGTAGCAGCCGTTCTGTGTACAGTTCGCCTAATACGCTGGTCAATTTTTTTAAGGAAAGTTAATACTAACGGCGATATGTTTTATTCATTTGCATCATGAGAGCAACCTCAGCATCGGCTTGGTCAGTTATTTCCATGCAACCCCAATTAGAACTTCTGCACAACTGTCTGTCTCAACAGGAACGTATAAGCGTAAAAACTCAAATTGTCACAGCTATTCTTTATCCCTTGTCTCCATCTCCACCCCCTCAAGTCGGGGACTTTCAAGTTGGGGCAATTGTTCAACGCGATCGCTATTATGGTATCGTGGCTAAGATAGAGACTAATTCCTATCGACCCATTACTATTGTCTGGGATGGTACGCCTGATGAGAAATCAGATTTTTTTGCTTACACCACGGATGAAATTCGCGTACTTCACATCAAACTTCTCCCCAAATTTATCCCCCATCAAACGTTTATTTGTTTACCGCCAAAGACAGTCATTCAGCTAGAAGATGGGGAAATTTTGATGTTCAGCCAACCCAGTTATTTCGGGGTTGAGGCTGTCGAGAAGGATAGCGATCGCATCACGATAAGCAATCGCTGTGAACGACTGATAGTCCCACTTTCGGGTTTTCCTGGCTTGGCTATAGCTTGTACTGTACAATTACCGGATAAAGCCAAGTTAGAAGCGGCATCAAGGAATCTTTCCCCATCTGATCTGAGGATTCGCTGCAAACTTTGGCTGTCGCTTTCTGCTCCCATTAATCTTCTAGAAATAGTTTACATCAATCCTGACTATCAAAATGAGTTAAAATTAAGGCTGATTGATAAGCTCAATCAAAGTGAACGGGGAAAAGAGTACACAATTTTTGACTTAAATGCGGCTTGGGGACAAGCTTGGCAGCAGCATCTTGACCAATTGATGAATAGCCAAGGATTGTACGGACTTAAACCCGGAGATTTAGTGATCAAAGAAGGTTGGAAAAGTCCAGGAACTGTAGTTAGTGTTAATTTTAATTTCAGTAAGTCTTTCACTATACAATGCCACGATACAACCAAAAGTTACAACCGTGGTGAACTCAGTAAAGTTGAAACAGTTTTCCTCTCTGCCAATGTCGTTTATCAAGTTTCCGAAGACAAAGGTTATTTTCAAGTAGGAATTTCCGTACCAAAGCTTTAGCTAAGGCTTGGCTAAAACCCATCAAGCGGCTAGTGGGTCGGCTTTCCAACTTGCAGCGAATTGATTGTCCAGACTATGGGTTGACCGGGAAAAAATGGGAATATTCGGTTGAACGTCCTCGCCACAAGACTCTCTCGAAACGATTAGAGTATCTACAAAAGGTGGCTGACCTAAAACTTGAAGAATTTCCTCGTAATTTTTAATGAAGACCTAACCCTAGAAAATGATACCTTCATCCAGGTTAAGTCAGAAGCAAACCAAGGTTTATCTTGTTATATCATGTCCGGTCAAACACCCCTAATAAAAACGCCTAAAACCTTTGTTGCTATAGTATTGCAATTATGGGTAATCGTTAGGACATAATATTATACCAAATCCGATTGCGAGAACCCACTTTAAAATTAAGGCAGTAAAACGCCATAAACATTATTGCGTCATGCTTGTAGCGTTTTAAAAAATGCATCTATAAGGGGGGTGTGGGAACAGGATTTGGTATTATTCGTTGTTACACAAAACTCGAACCAACAGAACTGTTTTCCAACATCCGTGTAGCTGATTAGCAGGTAATTCTTGAACAACTTTATATAGTCCGCTAGCCAGCCTATTAGCCAGATGTGGACAAGCTAAGAAAATCTTTTCAAGTAGACTGTTGAGAGAACGGCTTGTGGTATGTGGATCGTTTGCCTTGACAGGAAGATTCAGCACACTTTCAAGAAAATGATTAACAATTTCAGGAGCTACGAGTTCTTGTTGTTTCTGAGAATTGATTAGCCCAGCAATGGTGACCAATTCCTGCTCCACTTTTGAGCGAAGGTTTTCATTGCCGCTATTTGCCACCTGATAAGAGGCAAGCATTAGAGCAAAACTTGCCGTAGATGGTTCTGCGCGGTAAAGCTCAACAATATCAAGATCGTTTAATAGGTTGCTTAGTGTCTCGGCAAGGTCACTATAAATTGGCAAGTCTCCAACTAAGTTGATGATTAATAGCCAGTTTTGTCTAGAAAATGGGTCATTGACAATAGCATTTAACGCACTTTCAACTATTGCTTTGAGTTGAGCAGATGCGACTTGATGTCCCAGATGTTCACCAAGTATATTAATCAAATATTGACTGCGATCACCGCCTAATAAAGACCCTAAATTATCTTGGGCAAGTGCTGAGCAATCGTGAATAAGAGTAGGAGAAAGAATCTGCTGACCCTCAACAGTTTTAACGGCAAAGGCAGCCATCTTGTCAATAATCCCCCCTGATCTGAGAAACTCAGCATCATACTCAGCTAATATTGCTGCAATTCCGTGAACAACAAACTCTATCCTGTTAAGTCGTCGAGGATGGAGAACGTCATTCCAAAATTCTGGGTTGCGATCAAAAATGTCAGCACTAATCGATCTCAGTGTGGAATGCTCCTCTATTTTTTGAGTGAACTCCTCTACTTTAATTTGGGGGTGATACAAAAGGTTATATAGTTTGCTCGCATGTGCCCAAATCATTGCTAGCCGCATTGAAGGCAGCCACTTCCTAGTCTCGTGCCAATAACTAAACTCACCACTGAGGAGATTGAGGATTGCCTGAAATAACCGGAATTGAAGTTCACCGACATCGCCACAAAGTTCGTCAAGGATATGTTGAATTAAGTCAGTTGAGTCGGGAGAAAGCAGCGCTAAATCAATCAGATGTAGCTGGCATACTGGAGAAGTTAATCGGGAGGCAAATCTATCTAGCACCGCTCGTCTCTCACTTGATGGCAACTCCCTAAATGTCTCTCTTACCTGCACAGGAAGTTTAACTGGAAGGCAACAAAGGCGTTCCAGGCAGATTTCAAGTCCTTCAGCAGCCAATAAGGATTCTGCTGCCAGAGTTAGTTTTTCGTGGAAACTTAGGCTTTCTGCTGCATACTGTTCAAGGTGAAAATGTCGTAGTAGCCCAGCCCCTGATGGAGGAATTAAGTCATCAATTGTCAAGCCGCGATCGTCATGAAGCTTCTGCTCAAACGATGAGTAGAAAACTGCTGCTGACTGCTCACGCCATTCATTTGTTCGCTCAATGCGCCTGTGAAGGTCTGTGGTAGATACAATTTCACTGACCACCCTTTCAAAGGTGGTATTATCACAGTCAAACCAGAAACGATGCGATCGCAGAACTTGCTCTCGTACATGGAGATTATCTGATGCTAATAGCATCACATTATCTTGCCATGCGTATAGGGTTGAATCTGCTTCATTGATAAAACGAAGTTGAATCGAAGACTCATTCTGTACTGACCGAATTTTGAAAGTAATTTGCGGCTGTAAGGCTGCAATATTTACTTCTTCACCCTTAACGACTGTGGCAATTGCTTGCCAAAAGTCTGATGCCGGAAAAACCAACGAGTCTAGGTGTATAGCGTCAACCAATTGAATACCAAAATAAGCTGTCAACTCGGTTTCGCTATCCAGTTCTTTCTGTAAAACACTTGGAAGATCCCGATAAAAACCCTCCAGCATAAGTCGGTTCATGGCTTGCAGGGATTCGTTTCCTTCTCGCTCCCGCCCTAAGTGAAGAATAATATCTTTGATTAATCGTGCTACAGAAGTAATTACTTCTGGATTTGCTTTGAAGCGATTTTTCGTAATTCGCCACTCAAGCCACTGAAAATACTGCTGAAGACGGCTAGTATTTTGATAGGAATCACTACTTTCAAGTCGGCACAACTGAAGAGCGCGAAAGTAGAGACTGCTGATGTCAAGGCTAATCAAATCAAGCCTCTCATTATTTGAATCAACATTCGGTAAGAGATGTTGAATACCAAAAGTGCCAGTCTGTAGGTTTTCTAGCACCCAATCCGAATAAGCCACAGCAATTTCTTGAGAAAAGTTGCTATCAGCCCAAACATCGCCTATAGCATCTTCTGCTGCCTTACGGCACTCAATAACAAACCTCATTTCACCTTCAGGACTAATCGAGCCTTCAGGCATTGGAGGACGTTGAAGTCTGTGCGAATCCAGCAAGCAGGAAGCAATATAGCGACGAATGATGGCTAGTTCTTCAGTTTCTTTAACTCTGCCACCCGTCACTATTGCTTGCTTCAAGTGATAAATGATTTCTTTACTCGTGATGGGAATATACCGAATGTTAGCTGTACGTAGCTGCAAAATTTTATCGTAATAGTCCGTTTCACTTAGATCACCACTAACCCGTAGTGCCTCTAGAATTTCCAATATGCCGATAATTGGCACTCCACCATCTCGATGTGGATATTTGCTAAAGAATCGATCATCAATCCAGATAACATCCCCCGGTTGAGGCGTATATCTAAATAGATGGTAGGCTGTTAATTCCTTTGCACTCGAAGACTGGTGCAACTCAAGTTCTCTGTCAGAGTCAGGGTTAGGCAGTGCGATCACCTCGTATGTTCCTCGCTCTAGTCCAGTTGAGACTCGCTCTCTAAGCTCTCTAAGCCATCTCACCGATTCAGTTGAAGATTCGCTGGCATTGAGTACTACCTGTGCCTCACGAACACACTGATGCGTCACAAATACTCTGAAATAGTGACACACTCTTGCCAGCAAATCTGAGCCAGCTAAAAGAACAGCTAGTTCAGATTTCAAGAATACAGAATCATTCCGAGTTGGTAACTTTGGTGGTAAATCTGCATATCTCTGATCTCCCAGATTATTTAGTGCCGTTTCATATGCACTATTAGATAAAAGTCCCTGTTCTTTCAGTGCCTCGACTAGCCCACGACAATTGATAAACCTTTGTTGATCGGTCTCCTCTAACACTACGGGTTGCCTGTCCCGATTAACATCAAGGCGCTCCAATGGCAAAAACTCAACAACAAATCCATTCTCGGCACGAGCTTTCTCTAGTAGAAGTGCTGATTCTTTACCTAATTTTTTGATTAATTCATCATAATTTTCATTCAACGAGTGAGAAATTTCTCGCAGTTTCCCAGATTGCTTCAGTTGTAATATTTCGCGATAACTCTTCAGTCGAGAGGGCTGATGGGACACAAAATGATCGCATTCTTGCACAAGGGCAGTCGGTAGCATCTCTGAAATCAGAATTGGACTAAATCTCTGCTCCACTGCATCCAAAATGCTAAGGTGAGCAGCCAGCAAGAAAGCTGATATATCCAGATGCAAACGCAACTGAGCGCTTGAGTTCACCAATCCCTCTGGAAAGGGACGGGCACCATAACGTGCCAGCACTGGGTCTTTGAGAATAAGCCGGAAAATATCAGTAAGCGCAAATCTGTGTATCTGGGCAATCAAGTGAATAGGAAGTTCTGCGTTATCGTATTTCTGATTGATTAAAACTGCATTTTCTGCCCACTCCTGCTGCCGCTCCAGAAGTTCCTTAATGTTAACTGCCTGAAACGGGCCTTCTCCGTTGATAGCAAGTATCTGCGCCCGTTGTAAAAAAGGTTGCATCTCCGGATCTAGTCCCAGGTTATATCCCAGGGTAATGACTTCTCCTAAAATCTCCGCTTCAATGGGTGCGGTAACTGCCCGCTGCCATAGCTGACGTGCTAATGTGAAATCTTCCGATAGTAGACATCTAGCAGCTCGGAGCAAGGAAATTGGATGGACATCTTCTTGCTTTAATAGACGAGAAGCAGTACTCGCTAGCCCTCGCAAGTCTCCCAGATTTAGCTGGAGATCCATCAAGGTTACGAGATTTTCAACCGTCTCTTGCGATCGCGCCAACTCCTCTGCATCAGCAAGTGCCTGTGAGATCAATCCCAACTTTGCCTGACAATAGGCTCTCAAACGGCGCAGATAGGGAGGCAAAGTACTGCCTGGGAAAAGCTTTTGATGGTCATTCAATAGCTGAAAGCATTGCTCAAAGCGACCCGCTTGCCCAGCACACTGTGCTGCTAGACTGAGAGCATCAGGTGTTCCCACCGAATTCACCAAATCATCTGCCCTCTCTGCAACATAAACCCAGTCTTGTAAACTAGCTCGAAGGTGGCAAGCTTCGCTTAAATATTGACCATTATGACTTTCTTGCCAGCACATCTCTAGATACTCAGCAAGTACCTGCCAGTTACCACTCACCCGCGCCTGTTTTCGCAGAATTACGGCTCGAATGCTGCGATGAACAGCAGGGTTGCTAAACGTTTCACTTTCTTGAAGCGCGGTTTCCACCTCTCCATCTATCGCTAGAGTTTGTACATACCAGAAGAGCCAGACATCTCGATGACCTGTCTGTTCAAAGGTTTCACTTGTACGATGTAGAAGTTTTAGGGCAGGTTCAGGAGTACCTTGATCAAGGTAGATTCCGAGCAAAGCAACAATGCGAGCAAGGTCATTGCTTCCTTCCTGCACTAACGCTTCTAAGGCTTGTTGACTCTTAGATAAATCAATTTGGTAGTTGCGAACCGTTCTCCAAATTATGGCTTGTGGGTTAGTTGGATCGTCGGCAAGTAGTGCGGAACATAACTCTTGAGCCTCTGACTGACGATCTGGATCGTTCGCTAAACAAGCCAGATACCATATTTGCCAATATTCCCGTTGTTTTTCCCCTCGCTCAGTTTGAGAGGCGAGTTGCTTGAACTCCTCTGCGGCTCTGCGTAGGCGCTGCAAACTTTCGTCATCACGTTTGATAAGTGACCAGTCAACAGGTTGAACAAAGTCAATTAACTGTTTGGGAATAGCAGGTGAGAGTACACTGAAGTAATTAATAGTAGCCTCAGATGCCCTAATCTTCTCCCAATCGGGTTTTTCATAACGAGCTTGTTGAATCTTTACCAGAGCACTAGCGATGTCTCCTTTGTCCAAAAGTGCCAATGCATGTATGCGGTTAGTTCCAGCGTCAGGCTCTAAACCTTGAGGCAAGTTTTGCAGCTTGGTGATAACTTCCTCTGTACGTCCTAGTTCTAATAACAAGCCCAGTTCGAGATTGAAAAGGTCAATACTTGACGCGCTGCTAATCAGTCTCAGGGCAGCTTCTGCACCTTGAGTGTGATAGCTAATCAAAACTTGCAGGAGAGAGTCATCTGTCTCTGGAGCAATGGCACGGGCTTGTTCTGCCAAAGCTTTAGCTTTCTCAGCATTATGTTCGACACTAAGGACATAGCTTGATAGGGATTGCAAAATCTGTACTTGTAGGGGCTTCTCAAAGACATCCCAGTTTGAGTCATGCCGCAAGGCTTCGAGGCAGGCAAATGCTTGCTGCAAAAATCCTTGCCTATATAATTCCCGGAATTCGTCTAGCTGTTTAGCTTTTTCCTTCGACAACTCAGAGGACAAATGTCCAATCTTTGAACTGAGAACACCAAACGCCAATTGTATTTCTTGAGAATTTTCTGGAAATTGTGGGTATTGCTGTGGTACACGACCACAGATTTTTTCCACCCACTCCTGCGACCTTAGGTAGCGATAAACAATTTCAGGGTGAGGAGCTAACTTTTGACGTAGTGTGCTTGCTGACCAAGCTTCATATTTAATGCCATACTCCGCAAAACGTTGCTTTTGACGCCAAATTTCTTCTTGCTGGTCGGTTCGAGTCAGCGCACAGCCGATAAACAGAATGAATCGTTTAGTTTTCTTGTCCTGCCAGTATTCGATATGTTCCAGAAACTCATCAGAGGCTTTAATGATTTCGCTGGGAGAAAACTTTTTATAGCACTTACACTGACCGACTTCAGTGTAAATACCATCATGACAATGAGCGAACAAGTCAATCCCATACTGTTTTTGTCCTCGTGTACCATAGACATCGCAAGTGTCTAGTCCAGGTTGTACTGAGAACACGTCACAGCACATATCTTGGAAGTCGTACTCTCCCAATTCATAAAAGTTGGGGGGTGAATTAGGATTAACTCTGGAAGACAACATCAATATTCAAAAATTATGTTTATTTAACTAACTATAGAGTTCATCCTCGCTGAGGACTCTGCAACCGCAGTTAGTGTCAATGCGATCACTATCGCCATAGGTCAGATAGAGCAATAGCGAAACCAACAGCCAAGGATTTAATTTTTATTTCATTCTGCTCGTTACCCCTATCTTCAGCCAAATCAATCCGCTGATCCCGATTAGGCATTGCAGGCTCTATATAAGCTTAACGAATTTACGTCGTTTCAGCCATGCGGTGAGAATCGCTGAACTCTTCATTAAGCCCCACCTCAAACGCGACTACTCAAAAAAGGGCGAAACGTTCTGCTCAAGACAATGAACTCGCCCTACCACTTCCACAACCTTCCCCAAACCAAAGGCATAAAAACCCAACTCCAAAAGAACATCCGCGCTGTCAAACTCCTCCAACAACTCCAACGAGAAAACCGAAAACCCACCGAAGACGAACGCCACCAACTTGCCGCCTTCGTCGGATGGGGAACCGTCGCTGGTGCTATCAACCGGGATACCCTGGAACTGCTACCCGATAATGACCTCAATACCGACAACGCCTTCCAAACGCCTCAAAACATCATAGAAGCCATCTGGAGTGTTCTAGAAAACCTGGGCTTCAAATCAGGACGCATCCTGGAACCCGCCAGTAACATTGGTTCATTCCCCGGACTTCAACCCTCAGACTATCGCCACCAATCTGAGTGGGTCTTAATTGAAATCGACCCCATTGCCAGCGCGATCGCTCGCCACCTCCACCCCGATGCTATAGTATACGGCAGTAGCACCAGCACCAAAATCGGCTTTCAACACGTCGAACTCCCTGCCAACAGCTTCGACCTGATTATCTCCAACTTTCCCTTCGGAACTACCGCCCCCTTTGACCCCAAATACAACCCAATTGTCAGCAACCTGCACAACTACTTCTGGGCAAAAAGCTGGGACGCATTGCGAAACGGTGGCATTATTGCCGCGATAACCTCCACTGGAACCCTGGACTCAACCCCAGAATTCTGCCACTATTTAGCCTCTCTTGGGGCAAAATTAATTGGAGCCGTGCGCTTACCCAACAATGCCTTCAAAAGCGCCAACACCTCAGTCACCGCTGACCTGATTATCCTGCAAAAGAGTGACCCCCCTCAACAGAGTACCCAATGGGGAGAAACCGTTGATAGTTCCCTTACCAACTCTACAGGGAAACCAATCCCCATCAACCGCTACTTCCAAGACCATCCCGAAAGGGTACTGGGAACCCTGACCCATTGTAAACTCTATGGTAGCGATCGCGTCGCCGTCGCCCCCGACTCTCGCCCCCTCAAATCAGCCATCATTGATGCCTTCCGTTCCTGTCCAAGCACCTATCAACCCGCACCAGTATCCACCCAAACCCTACAATCACTACTCCCACCCCTGGAGTGCATAGGAGAAGACCCCTATCGCTACCTCTTTGTTGAAGGAAACGTCCACCAATACATCCCCAACCAAGGCTTAGTCAAAGTAACCCAACACAAACATCATATTGCCGACGCACTCCGACTTAAACATACCCTAGACCGCCTCATTCAAGCTGAAATCAACAATAGCCCAGACATGGAAACTCTGAGGCAACAGCTTAACCTGCACCATGATGAATTTATCATTAAATACGGACGCCTGCTCAATCGAAAAGACCATCCCAACACCCTCGAAGTAATTGCCGACGACTCAGAACTCGTGGCAATGTGTTATGCCCTTGAAGCAGAAATCCCGGTCACGGTAAACTCTAACACCGGGAAAATTGAAGCCGTCCGCTACAAAAACGCCGACATCTTCCACGAACGGGTTTCTGGCTGCTTACGCAAACAACAGCGTCAAATCTCTTCTCCACTAGATGCCGTCTGGGAATGTCTGGAACGCAAAGGTTATCTAGACATCCAATACATCAGCATCCTGGTCAACCAAACCCCAGCAGAAACAATTACCGCCCTAAAAAACATTTCCACCCCCCAAGGAAAGCAATCCCTCATCTTCTACAACCCCTCTACGAACCAATGGGTACTACGGGATGCTTACCTATCCGGAAACACTCGCACCAAGCTGCAAACCCTTCGTACCCTGAAACAAACCGACCCAAACACCTATCAACAATTCCAGCTCCACGATAACGAAGCGGAACTCACCCGCCAAGACGCCAACGGACAGTACCTTCACCTTTCTCCCTACCTTCTCCCCCCAGCTTCAACGGAAATCCGAGCCGAAATCGCCCACCGTCTCAAAGTTCAATCCGATATCGACAGCCACTTGGATGCTAATGTATGGATTGACACGGGATTAGGAGCGCCCTGGATTGAACCCCAAGCCATCCAAGAATTCATTGCTCACCTTTTAAACATTCACCCCACTGAAGTACAATGCCATCACATTCCCCCATTAGCGCTGTGGTCACTGCGCGGGTCTTCCACCTGCCTGGAAGCCGCCACCACCTCAGAATGGGCTTCAATGGGGTGTCATGGTGAGGGGCGTCGCAGTGTTCTGTGGCTAATCGAACAATCCCTCAACAAACGCCTGATTAACGTCCAAGTCAAAGACTCAACTAAACAGATTGACCCAGAAAAATCACGCCAAGCCACTGACGCCGCGATTGCCGCTGCCCAACGCCTGGAAACCTACTTTACCACCTGGCTCTGGAGCGACCTAGAACGAGCTTATCATCTCACAGTTAAATATAACCAACTCTACCCACTCCCTAAAAAGCGCCATTGGGATGGCTCCTATTTAAGTCTGCCCGATAGCAACAGCTCTATCACACTCAAACCCCATCAAAACGCCGCTATCGCACGAGCCATTCAATCCAAACGCCTCTTTTGTCTCCACGAATGCGGCACCGGTAAGACGTTTACGATGTGCGCCGCCGCTTATGAAGCCCAGCGATTAGGATTAGCGTCCAAACCCATTCTCGTCGTTCAAAATTCCACCCTCTCTCAAGTGGTTTCGGCGTTCAAAACTCTCTATCCTAACGCTAAATTACTCATCGCTGATGAGTTCAACTGGCAGGAAAAGAACAAGCTAATTGCCAAAATCCAAACGGGACGCTATCACGCTATCATCCTCACCCACTCCCAATTCTTTGCCATTCCCATCAGTGCCACTACGAAAATTAACTACATCCGGGAACAGCTAGATATCTTACAGCGCTACATCGCTGATGTCAAAAACGAAGACCCTTCACTCTGTCTCGAACTCCAGCGACAAACTGACTCTTTAACCGAACAACTGGAGGAACTAGAACTCTTCGACCAGCTTCGCTCCCAGGAATCAAACGTGTTGGCATGGCAGCAGCGTGTTAAAAGTCTCATGGAGAAAGGGATTCTTTCAATTAGCCAAAAGGGAACACTTAATTATACCAAAAAGCGTCACTCGACTACTCAAAAAACCCTCGATAAAAAGCGAGATTCCCTAGAGCGCTCCGTTGAAAAAGCAACCCATTACTACTCACGTAACATTATTAACATTAACTGGGAAGACTTAGGCTGCGATTGGATCTGGCTTGATGAAATCCATTGTGCCAAAAACATCCAATTTGCCAGCAAAGCTGCCCGCAGTATTGCAGGTATTACCAACACCGACACCCAAAGAAGTCTCAATACACTCCTCAAATACAATACCCTGTTTGAACAGGGTGGATTTATCGGCGGTGGTACAGGAAGCTGGCCCTCCAATAGCATCAGCGAAATGTATAATCTGATGCGCCTATTCGCTCCCGATAGTTTACACGATACCGATTGCTCTCATTTCGATGCTTGGATCAGTCAATATGGTTCAGTGACAACAGCGCTAGAATTCACCAGTACCGGAGGAATTAAACCCAAAACCCGAATTACTGGGTTCAAGAACCTCTGGGAACTGATGAGCGATATCAGCCGCTTTACCAGCTTTGCTACAGCAGAAACAGCGGGAATCCTTCGTCCTGAACTGCGCCGCTATACTATTACAATACCGATGAATTCGACTCAAGTGGCACTCACAGAAAGGATTAAACATTGGTTCCAACTGTGGTTGAACAAAACCCCAGTCTCTTATATCAGAGACGGCAAGGTGATCGAACATAATCCCTTGACCCTAACCAGTTTGGGAAGTTTAGGATCAATTGACCCCCGACTGGTCGAACCCGATGCTCCCGCCGCAACTGATACCAAACTTAACCGATTGATTCATAATGTCTGGTGGATTTGGAGAACAACGACTTCGGTGAAGGGAACTCAGATTATATTTTGTGACGCTGGGGTTCCCAAAGGTAAGGGGATTTTTGATTGTTTTAACCTAATCCGTGACCATTTAGTTGCCCTAGGGATTCCTCAAAAAGAAGTAGCAATTATTCATGAATACAAGAGTGCTTCTCAACGCTTTGATTTGTTCCAACAGGTGAATACCGGAGCCGTTAGAGTGGTTATGGTGACTACAGAAATGGGGGGGACAGGTGCAGATATGCCCGTCCGTTGCATCGCCATGCACCATGCTGATACACCTTGGACTCCTGCCAGTTTAATCCAGCGTCGCAGCCGGGGACATCGACAAGGTAACCTTTGGCCCATCTGCTATGAATTCTTTTACGGCACCTCGGGTACAGGCAACTCCCCAGGCTTTGATGCCTTTAAGCTGAACCGCGTTCGGATTAAGGCAGAAATGGCATACCAATTCCTCTCTGGTGAAATGCTTGCTCGTCACTGTGAGGATATTGGCGATGATGCGGCTCACTACCTATTGGCATCTGCTCTGCTATCAGGTAATGGTAAGGCGTTGGAACATGCTAAAGTTTGCGATCGCATCCGCCATTTGGAAGCCGACTTATCCAGCTTGCACACGAAGTTAGCCACTGATTTGTTAACTCTGAAGTCTCTTCCCGATGAGGTGGAACGGCTGAACGCTCTTATCCAAGCGGCTACTGTTGACCAAAACATAGCCCAAAACAGCTTGCAGACAACCTACAGGATTAAAAACCAAAAGTATTCTGCTCAAGAAGCTGGGGCGGCGCTGATGCAAGCTATCTACGATATCATCTACACTCAACCCTGCCAACCCCAGGACATTGGCACAATCGGCTCTTTTTCCCTCTGCGCCCACGCCAAAGGCAATGAAGCGATTGTACAGCTTGGCGGTTCCACTGATCAAGGCTACCGAGCCTACTATGACTTGGTAGAGAAATGGAATACAGGCAAAGGGTTACTTACGGCTACTCAAAAAACCTTAAAGGCGATCGCCCAGGGAGACTACCTCGAACAGATTGTTGCCCAGTTCAAGAAGCTTCAAAACGGGCAACAGGAACTCCCTCAGCGAGTTAGACACCTCACCGAGTTAGTCGAAGACATCCAACACCAACTCGCACCCCTCAAAACCCAACAAGCAACCCTCAAAACCGAATTGCTTTCCCACCAACACGATGGCACACAAGCTCAACGACCGACTACGCGAACCATCAACCCGCCAACCCGCGCCCCCTATCATGGAGCCAACTCCAAGGTAGTTGAGTATATTCGCACTCTAGAAGAACCTAGCACTACTGATACTAACTCTCAGGAAGTAACGTGGATTGATGCCATCAGCGAAGCTGTTCCAATAGTACAACTCAAACTGCAACAACTCCAGCCACAATTAAACTCTACCCCCAGTCCAAACCCCATCAATTTCCAAGCACTTATCCCACTCCAACCCCTTCAACCAACAGAGTGCAACCAACTCCCCTTATTTTGAGCAGCTATAGCAAAAGGCAGAGGGCAGAGGGCAGAAGGCAGAAGGCAGAAGGGAAAAGATTGACTGGTCAAGGTTTCAGCATTTCGCTTTGTCCTAATCTCAACCGTTAACTTTAATTGTGTCCACCCACTTAACAGGTAGTTCATTACGCTTGAAAACCGCCTCAGTTTGGCGCGACTGCGCTTTTGAAGATGAGAAATCATCAAAATTCATCATGCTGAAAATATTAGCTCAACTCAACCCTATGCAAATCCTAGCCATTGCTGGATACTTCAAAAATATCAATACCATTTCTTCCCCCTTGGAAGAGTGGAAAAAATGTCACTGGCTTGGAGCAACTAATGGTTCAAAAGGCTACCGCGACTGGTAGAAAGACGTATCGTTCTTATCTCCCTTATCGACTACTATTAGCCGCCACTAGGTATCAACAGGCTTCATCGGTTTTCCCAGAGTCAACTAACCTTAATTGACTCGAAAAAGAAACAACATCCGATGAAGTCCTCTCAACATCCACAAACCGATAGCCAAGCAATTCCACTGTTTCTACAAATGGGGAGCTATATTCGGGAAAAATATGATTCAACCGTTTACGCAGCCTCGACACTGCAGCATCTACAGTTCGGAGCGCCACATCAGTCTCTTGTCCCCAAACCGCCGCCAAAATTTTGTCCCGACTTTGAACTAAGCCTGCATTCCGAGCTAGAAAGACAAATAGCCCGCGCTCACTCGTCGAAAACTCATAAGTGACTTCCACCTGCTGCGCCGACTTTTTCCGCAGAAAAATCCGGACATTCGACAGATTTTTTCCGTCAAAACCGAAGTCAAAATGGGCGGTAGAAAACGACAAATCAGGTTTTTTCAATCGCTCATGGCGACGAAACAGAACGCGAATCTGAACCAATAGCTCATCGGGGTCAAAGGGTTTGGTCATGTACAGGTCAGCTCCCGTTGATAAACTGGCAATCTTATCAACTTTCCCAGTTTTACCGGTTAAACAGAGAATATACGGATCTTTCTCAAGGGAGGCACAACGAATTTTACAACAAACCTCTAAACCGCTCATTCCTGGAAGATTTAAATCCAAAATGACTAAATCTGGATAAGAGTTATGCACGGCTTCCAGTCCAGTTATTCCATCATGGGCTACCTGACAAGCATAGCCATCTTGGGTCAGGAGAAAATCAAGTAACTCGCTGGTGCAACAGTCATCTTCAATAATCAAGATCTTTTTCATAAACTCATGAAAAATCCGAAAGGAAGTTAAACAAGGTCGCTAAACCCCCAGGAGCAGCCGAAATCCTGAAACCTGATAGGGGGTAAAAAGATAAAATACCACGAAAAACATCGTGCTGACACTGTACGACTCGCGAAAGTCATCTTAGCTGACTATTTTGCCCACTCATCACACGGCGGCTAAAAGGACTGTCGTTGAACTCAACATCCCCCCGAAATGCCGCGTCAGGAACAAGCGGTGAAGTCAACACCCAGGTGTTCCTGTATCCGGAATTGATTTAAACAGGAGCTATATTCATGATCAAATCCATTAGTTATCAAGAGGGCTATCAGCAAGCCTTACATGATTTTGGCATATCAGACTTACTGGGGAAATTAAGCACTTTTTGGGAAAAAATCAACGAGACTCAGTGGCAGTCAATTCAGGAAGATGAACCGGATTCAATCGCCGCTTTGCTGATTGGACAGTTAACCTCTAGTCTCCAAGATAGCGTAATCTCCGCCTATCTGAATGCAATTCGGCAAGGAGATAGTCGGGGAATTTCTGATTTACCTTTAGTTGACAGAACCTTTCGGATAGCCAGCCCGAATCTCAACAATTTTAGTATCCCCCAGTTTGAATACGGTGAGTCTCTTCGCTGGAAGCCTCTGGAAGGGTTAGCGGAAACAGACTTTGGCGTGGTCATTGGTCGTTTTATAAAGCCCGCACCTCACCAGGGTTTTCAGTGGAATTGGAAATATCTGATTCTCTTGGATAAAGACTCAATCAGTTCAGCCATTGTTACTGCTGATATGGCTTGGGAAGAGGATCTAGAGCGTCGCTTGGTGTAACCCCAGTTGGCGTATCTTCTGACTTTTGACTTTTGACTTATTATGACCCGAAACCGTCCTTTAACTCAACGAGAGCGAGATCTGATTCAATTCTACAGCAATTGCCAACTCGGAATGACACCTCAGCGGTTTTATGCCAAATGGCCCGTGACTCAAGAGATACTCGCTGCTGTATGCTCTCGCTCAATTTCTACTGTTCAGTGTTGGTTTAGTCGAGGTCGCAGCTATCGCCGTCCTCAACCTGCTGATTTGCGCC
>JGI12048J13642_10177714_pt1 | contig 16380 bp, 13 predicted proteins | sample ElkSlonscriptome_16_FD_13642 | JGI IMG/M metagenome (IMG submission 13642)
CGTAATACTTCTGCGTGAGTACCAAGGTGCGGTTCACGAAGTTTCCAAAGACCGCCACGAGCTCATTGTTGACTCTCGAACGGTAATCTTCCCAAGTGAATTCGCTGTCGCGAAATTCGGGAGAGATAGCGTTGAGGACGTAGCGCAGCTCGTCCACCTTGTCGGGAAAATCGGCCAAGTATTCGTGGAGCCACACCGCCCAATCGCGCGAGGTGGAAATTTTTCTCCCTTCCAAATTGAGGAATTCGTTGGCGGGAACGTTGTCCGGAAGGATGAAATCGCCGTGCTCCTTCAGCAAAATCGGGAAAATGATGCAATGAAATACGATATTGTCTTTGGCCAAGAAGTGCACCAACTTGGTGTCCTCGCTTTGCCAATAAGGCTGCCAGTCCTTGCCCTTTTCTTCTGCCCAAGCCTTGGTCGCCGAGATGTAACCAATGGGTGCATCGAGCCACACGTAAAGCACTTTACCCTCGGCACCTTCAAGCGGCACCTTCACGCCCCAATCAAGGTCGCGGGTCATGGCACGCGGCTGCAATCCGCCATCGATCCATGACTTGCATTGACCGATCACCTGTTTCTTCCACTCTTTCGGGTCGTGCTGCTGCTTTCCGTCCAAGGTTCCTTTTTCAATCCATGCTTTGAGCCAACCCTCGTGGTTTTCCATCGGCAGAAACCAGTGCGATGTTTCTCGCAAAACGGGTTGAGATCCGCTCAGGGTAGATTTCGGATCGATTAAATCACGCGGATTCAGACTCGACCCGCAATTCTCGCATTGATCGCCGTAAGCATTTTCATATCCACATTTCGGACAAGTACCGGTGATGTAGCGATCGGCCAAAAATTGCTCAGCCTCTTTATCGAAATACTGCTCGGTGGTTTTTTGTGTAAACGAACCTTTGGCATTCAACTTCAAAAAGAAGTCCTGCGCCGTCTTGTGGTGCAAAGGATCGGAAGTGCGGTGATAGATATCGAAATCGATACCGAAATCCTTAAACGACTCCTTGTTGATGGTGTGAAATTCATCGACGATCTCTTGTGGAGTCTTGCCCTCTTTTTTTGCTTTAAGCGTAATGGCAGCGCCGTGCTCATCGCTACCGCAAACGAAAACGACATCTTTTCCGGCCATTCGCAAATAGCGAACATAAATATCGGCGGGAACATAAACTCCTGCTATGTGGCCGATGTGTAGGGGGCCGTTGGCGTAAGGCAAAGCGGCGGTAACGGTATATCGTTTTGGCTTATTCAATGGGAAAACGTTGATTTGTGGTGCGCAAAGATAATGACTTAAACATGCAGGCACATACCCCCGAACATCTTCAACCCGGCGACGAAATCAGACTGATCTCAACCGCCCGAACGGCAGACAAAAGCTACATAGATCTCGCGGTTTCTGAAATTGAAAACAGAGGCTTTAAAGCCACACTAGGCAAGCACCTTTTCAGCAAATCGAATCAATTTGCGGGAACTGATGAAGAGCGCTTGGCGGATTTAAACGATGCCATCCGCGACGAAAATATACGTGCCATCCTCTGCGCCAAGGGTGGCTATGGCACGGGTAGACTGCTCCACGGCATCGATGCAAAAGCCTTCCACAATGATCCGAAATGGATTTGTGGCTACAGCGATGTCACGGCCTTGCACAGCCATGTTTACAATGTGTTCAGAACGCAGAGCCTCCACTCGTGTATGCCGGTAGGCTTTGCCAACTACACGGCAGAAGCCATGAATAGCATTTTCGATTTACTTAGCGGAAATGATGTGATATACGAGTTTGCGCCGGACGACCTCAACCGTGAAGGTAATGCAGAAGGCGTCATGGTTGGTGGAAATCTGAGTGTTCTCTATAGCATGCTGGGCTCCACGGCGCAGGTTTCGCCTTCCGGTAAGATTCTCTTTATAGAAGATTTGGATGAGTACCTCTACCACATTGATCGCATGATGGTGGCGCTGGACAGAGCGGGAATTCTGGAAAATATATCAGGACTGGTAGTAGGAGGTATGACCGATATGAATGACAATGCAGTGCCCTTCGGCAAAACCGCCGTTGAAATCATTTCCGAAAGGGTGGCTCCGTATAAATATCCTGTGGCATTTAACTTTCCATCGGGCCATTTCGATGACAATAGAACTTGGGTGCACGGAAAAAAAAGAAGGCTGACCGTAAGAAACGGCCAGCCTTCTTTGCTGCAGTAGTAGTAAGCTAGTAGCTTATTCTCTTTCGAACTTGGTGTAGTCGGCAGGAATCTCAAAGAGCGCCTGATCCAAGTCTTCTTCCTTCACTTCGTTTACTTGAAGTTTAGTAAGCTCAACACCATCCGTTTTCTTTTCGATACCCATCATCGGGAACATTCCTTGGATGTCGGGTACATTCATAAAGTAAACGGCCAACTTATCTTTTCGGTTCAATGTTTCGAGCATTGGCACCAAGAAGTCGAAGTCATCATCGGCAACCCAAAAGGTTACTTCTCGACCGTCGTCCTTTCCGGTTACCTTCACTTGCGTGCAATTGTAACCATTAATTTCCTGTGTTTTGTTCGTCTTCTGTACGTAGACATCCGTTTCGCGAGCAGGTCGCTTATTCGGTACATCAATGAACATTTGACGTTCAGGACTTAGGGCTTTAACGGTATTGGCCTTGGTATCGACAATCATGATACCTTGTACCTCTCCATTCTCGCCGAGCTCTTCTACACGTACTAAGTGATCTTTCACATAGTAAACGTAGTTAGCCGTTACCGGTCCAATCGTTTTGGTAAATTTGATGGTGCCTTGGAAAGGTCCCGAAGCGAAACCGGCAAATCCCATCATAACCCCCAGCATGATAGCTGCAATCTTTTTTGTAAATAATTTCATAACGAACAGTTTAAGGAACCTTTTGAGTTCACAAGTTTTTTGTTAGTATGTCATCGACCAATTCAATCGGCAAACTGGGCGAATCACTGGCTTCTACGCATTTGATGAAGCGGGGTTTCAAAATAATTGAGCAGAACTGGCGTTTCGGCAAAAAAGAAATCGACATTATAGCTGATATAGAAGACTTTATCGTCTTTGTTGAGGTTAAAACCAGAGAAGAACCTTTTCCCGGAAGGCTCGAAGAATACATCAATCGGAAGAAACAAAGGCACATCATTTCGGCGGCAAATGAATACTTGCGCCTGAAGGATATTGATAAAGAAGTAAGATTTGACGTGATCGCCATAGTGCTAAACAGAGGAAATCACGAATTAGACCATATAGAAGATGCTTTTTACCCAACTTTGTAGCCTGAAATAAATTCATGAGTACAGATAATAAAGACGGCAACCGTCATAGTAAAAGATCGAAAGGCAATTCCTCCCGAGGAAATCAAGGACGCAGAGGTAAAGGTGAAAACACCGGTCGACCTTCTTCCGGAAACAGATCATTTAAGAAAAGAGAAGACTCACCGCGATTTAAGTCCGGCGAAAAAAAGAAGGACGCAGAGAAAAACTTTGCCACCAGCCGTGAGAATTACGACAAGCAGCACGGTAGAAAAAAATACGAGCGTAGCGAGGATACCCCCGTTTACAAATCGAAATACGATCGTGATCGAGGACACAAGAAACCTTATAAAGGAAAGAAAGGAAGCGAGGTACTCCCATCTGAAGCTTCGGAGCGCGACAACCGAATTCGCCTGAACAAATACCTTGCGAACTCGGGGCTCTGCAATCGACGCGAAGCAGATGAGTTCATCAAATCAGGAATGGTGGAAGTAAATGGCAAGACCATCACTGAAATGGGCTTCAAGGTAAATCCCGGAGACGTAGTAAAATATGCAGGAGAACGGCTTTCTCCCGAAAAACCCGTTTATGTTTTGCTCAATAAGCCCAAAGATTTCGTGACGACTATGAAGGATCCAAAGGGGCGCAGCACGGTGATGCAATTGATCAAAGGAGCGGGAAATGCCAGAATATACCCGGTGGGGCGGCTGGACCGAATGACTACCGGATTACTCATGTTTACGAATGATGGCGAATTGGCTAAAAAACTCACCCATCCAAAACACAACGTGAAGAAACTCTACCACGTGCAGCTCGACAAAAATGTGAAGGCTGAAGACTTAAAACAATTGGTTGAGGGCGTGGAATTAGAAGATGGTGTAATGGCTGCAGACGTCGTTTCATATGTCGGTGATGGTAAGGAAAAACGCGAGGTCGGCATAGAGATTCACAGCGGGAAAAATCGCGTGGTAAGAAGGCTTTTTGAAGCTTTGGGCTACAAAGTTCTAAAACTGGATCGAGTGGTTTTTGCCGGTCTTACCAAGAAGGATCTACCCCGCGGACGCTGGAGAACTTTGACCGAACAGGAAATCAACAATCTGAAAATGTTGAAATAATAGAGGTGCATAAGGCGTTTTCTAACTCATAGTCGTATCCGTTTGAGTCGATTTCTAAAATATGCCTTAGTCCTTTTATCGCTATCCATTCTTGCGATGGTGGCTGCTTTTTTTCTGGCAAAGAAATTTGAGCCGGAGGTAAAGAGTGCCGTCGTTTACGAACTCAATCGACACCTCAATGTTCCTGTCGATGTGGAGGACATCAACCTGAGTCTTTTACAGAAATTTCCATACGCCTCACTTCGATTCAGCAATGTGGTTATTCCAGAAACCGCGGAGAATCCCGATACACTGATTTTTATTGAAGACCTTTATTTGCAAATAGGATTGCTCGATTTTTTCAGCAAAAACTACGAGGTGAGCGAGGCAGAAGTCAATCAGGGTTTTTTCAAAATGAAAATCTTTGAAGATGGTTCAGATAACTTTCGCTTTTGGAAAAGCTCTAATGATTCTTCAGATCAGTCTTTTTCCTTAACCGATGTGGAGCTGGAAAACTTCCAATACTATTTAGAAACCGGAGAACGATTGGTGTTGGACCTTTTCATAAAAAGTGGGGAAGCAAACGGAAATTTCGGGGAAGACGTCTTTAGCCTTGACTCACATATTGATTTGATGGCGCGATCCATTTCCTTCGAAAATGATACACTCTACCGCCAAACCGGTATAAACGGAGAGGTAAATCTGAATATCGACACAAAAGCCGGAGTCTATTCTTTCTCCTCCGAAAAAATCTTTGCCGGAGCCGAAAAAATGAAACTCACCGGAGCCTACGACCACTCAGCAGAAGATCCGTTTTGGATTGTTCAGCTTTTGGCTGAAAATGCCGAATTGGAAAATGCGGTCGACTTAATTCCGCTTCCGAATCAAGGCACCTTCAAAACTTACAGAGCCGAAGGAAATGCCGACATCGATTTGACCATCAACACCAAAAAAGGATTTGACCTCGATGTAAAATTCGATGGCTTGGAAGGGCGTATCGTGCACGCAAAGAGCTCAGGGAAAGCTGAGATTTATTCAGGTCAAGGCGAATTCGCTCTTTCTCAAGGCCGCACCGATTTGAGAATTGACGGCTTGGAAGCTGCTATCGGACCAGGCAGATTTTTAACCAGCGGTGAGTTGCGCAATTTCGATACTCCTGAGTTCGACCTGGCCCTTCAAGGGAGAATTGAGCTAGAGGATTTGAAAAATTTCTTGAACATTCAGTTCGCTGAGATCCTCGAGGGACGTATTGACATTAAAGGAAAATTAGAAGGTAACTTCAAGCAAACCGACCTCAGCACGGAAAGTTTGCTTCGCGGGGTTAACTTTCTGGGAGAAATCGTACTGAGTAAAGGTGCATTCAAAACGGAGGGGAGAGCTCAAGTATTTGATAACATTGAAGGCAGCTTTGAAATCGTCGAAAACGCTATTCGTACAAAAAAACTTTTAGCCCGAGCCGGTGATAACCAATTTGAAATAGCGGGCCAGATCAATAATGCACTTCCCTATTTAACCGGGCAAGGGGGTAACCTCGAGATTCTGGCAGACCTGTATTCCGATCATATTAAGTTGGAGCAACTCCTCGGCGAATCTTCTGAAGCTGAAAGTGATGTAGCTTTTCGGCTTCCCGACAAGGTGAATTTCAAACTAAATATTAAGGTCGACAGGTTGGATTACAAAGCCTTTACCGCCACGAATCTTTCGGGGAAGGCCTATTATCGAAACGGTCTTTTCACACTCAATCCGGCTAAAATGACGCTTGCCTCAGGATCCCTCAATGGAAATTTACGATTGAACCAAGTTAAAGCTGGTTTTGAGGTCGGAGCCAATGCAAAGTTGAACCAAATGAAGGTGGATGAGCTCTTCGCAAATTTTGACGACTTCGGACAAAAAGTAATTGGCCATGAGCAATTAGAGGGACTCCTTAATGGTTCGGCAGACCTAACTTTTAATCTGGATTCGACATTGGTCATCCGCAAGGAAAGTGTAAAAGCGGATATTGCCTTAAAAATTGATGAGGGGAAATTGAAGGAAGTGCAATCCCTCATCGACATTGCCGATTACATTAAAAGTAATGCGCTCTGGAATACCTTCATTAAGGTTGATGCACTCAAAAACAGGTTGACCAACGTTGAATTCGAAACGCTCGAAAACAACCTGACCATCGAGAACCAAACGATTACAATTCCTGAAATGAAAATCGCCTCCTCCGTTTTGGATCTGTCTGCTTCGGGTAAGCACGACTTTGACAACAATATTGATTATAACATCAGTTTTCGCTTGAGCGAACTACTCAAGACAGGGCGGGAAGAAGACAATGAATTTGGCCACATCACTGACGATGAAACAGGGCTGCGAATTTTCTTAAGAATGGCAGGGACTCTGGATAGCCCTGAATTCAGCAGTGATAAAGAAGCGGCCAGAGAGAAACGAAAGGAAAAATTTGAGCAAGAAACAAAGACCTTCAAGGGAATTTTAAAAGAGGAATTTGGCCTGTTCAAGTCTGATACTACGCTCACCACTCCCGTGGAAAAAGAAGATGAAGATCGACCGGTACAATTTGAAGTTGAATGGGGCGAGCAAGCAAAAACAGACTCGCTGAAAACGAATAAGGAAAAACGGAAACTGAGCAGGGAAGACCAAGAGCTATACGAGGAATTGGAAGAGGATGATGATCTTTAAAAGATTCTTAAATTTACCTCCAAACCCACCCGCCTATTCCGCATCTCTACTCAGGAATTGAGAGAAACAACTGAATGAATCTATACTCGCGCAAGCAGCGTTGGAAAGCGGTACTGCTCATCTTTGCGGTGGTGATCGTAGGATTATCACTCTGGTACTCCAACTATATTGTAAACAAAATACGGCAAGAAGAAAGACTCAAGGTCCAGCTTTGGAGCGAAGCTGTGCAGAGGCGCTTGTCGCTGATTAATTACACTGAGAAACTCTTCTCAGAAATGAGACGAGAAGAGCGCAACAAAGCCGACGTATGGGCGCAAGCCACCGGGCGTATCTCAATTGCCGACGACAGCGAGCTCCCATTTCTTCAAGACATCATTCAAAAGAACACGACCATCCCTATGCTGGTGGTCAATTCCCAAAACAAAGTCCAATTTGACCGGAACATCGACAGAAAGTACATTTCAACTCCTGAGAAAACAGATAGCACATTAGCTGCCATGAGGGCTCAATACAAGCCCATTCGCATCAGTACCATGGGAATTGAACAGCGGGTCTATTATAAAGATTCACGTATCATAACTGAGCTGGAAAAAACACTGGATGACCTGATCAACTCGTTCATAAGTGAAACCGTGATGAACTCGGGCTCTGTACCGGTAGTTGTTACGGATTCAACCGGTTTGAATGTGGTCAATTTCAGCAATGTTGATTCTGCCATGGTGAGGGATTCAGCTTTTGCAGCAATGCGCATCGAAGAAATGGCAGAGAAGAACGATCCTATTGAGGTTAGATTCGGTGATCATGTGGTGAATTATATCTATTACACTGATTCCATCATTATCACCCAACTCCGGTATTTTCCCTTTGTCCAGTTAGTAATCATCGGGCTGTTCCTGTTCATCTCCTACCTCATATTCAGCACATTCAGGAATGCCGAACAAAACCAAGTATGGATAGGATTGGCAAAAGAAACGGCTCATCAACTCGGCACTCCCCTTTCGAGCCTGATAGCATGGGTGCAGCTTTTGGAATCTCGAGGGACCGATAGCGAAACGATCGCTGAACTAAATAAGGATATCAAGCGACTCGAAATCATCACCGACCGTTTCTCCAAAATAGGCTCTGCTCCCGAACTAACCGAAACGGTCATCGCAGATGTGATGGGCAGTACCATCGATTATTTGCGTCCGCGAATAAGCAAGAAGATTGAATTTGAAATAACCCAAAACGAACAAGGTGTGATCACAGCGATGATCAATCAACCTCTCTTCAGTTGGGTAATTGAAAACATCATCAAAAATGCGGTCGACGCAATGAGCGGTAAGGGCAAAATCACAGTTGAGATTTGCAACGAAATTCAAAATGTGTACATCGACATTACTGACACAGGAAAGGGTATTTCTGCGGGTGGGCAAAAAGCGGTCTTCCAGCCGGGCTATACCACAAAGAAACGTGGTTGGGGATTGGGTCTTTCTTTGGCAAAACGCATCATTGAGAATTACCACAGCGGCAAAATCTTCGTGAAGCGAAGCGAGACAGACATCGGAACGACCTTCCGTATTGTCCTGAAAACAAATCAATAGATGGCGGGAATCTACATTCACATTCCTTTTTGCAAGCAAGCCTGTACCTATTGCGATTTTCATTTTTCCACATCAACTAAACTCGTAGATCGGGTGGTTTCGGCTTTAGCCAAAGAGGCCGAGATGCGAAAAAATGAAGCAAGAGAAATCATCCGAACAGTGTATTTCGGAGGAGGTACTCCCGGTATTTTGAGCATTGCTCAATTGGAAAAACTAATGGATACCATCCGCGCCAATTTTCAAATCTCATCCGATGCGGAAATCACCTTGGAAACCAATCCCGATGATGTCTCTGTTGAAAAAACCAAAGGCTGGTCGTGCCTCGGCATTAACCGTCTGAGCATTGGCATTCAGAGTTTTTTCGACGAACAGCTCATTTGGATGAACCGGGCGCATAATGCTGAGGAGGCTGAGCGATGTGTTGAAATAGCCTTGGAATCAGGAATCGACAATCTGACCATCGATCTCATATACGGTATTCCGAAAATGACGATGGCCCAATGGAAAGAAAACCTGGAAAAGGCAGTGAAGCTCGGTGTTAATCACATTTCGGCTTATTGCCTTACGGTAGAGACCGGAACCGTCTTGGGACATCGTGTAGCTAGGGGAATGGAACAACCGGTAGACGAAAATGCTGCCGCAAAACATTTTGAATACATGGTGGATTATTTGGCAGCGCATGGCTTCCGCCAATACGAGGTCAGTAATTTTTCCAAAGCAGGGTTTGAATCCCGACATAATTCGGCCTATTGGTCCGGGGTGCCTTATCTGGCCTTAGGCCCGTCGGCGCATGGCTTTGATGGCAAAGTCAGATACTTCAATGTAGCGAACAATGCACGCTATTGTTCCGCTATCGAGGAAGGGGTTCTGCCGATTACAAAAGAAGAACTAAGTCGAGAAGAACGCTTCAATGAATGGGTGATGACGGGACTCAGAACCGCGGAAGGAATTGATGTCAGAAATTCTGCAACCCATTTTCAGCTTGATTTCATGATGGTATATGAAAAAAAGATTCAATCGCTCATTGACAATAGTTTGGCTGAATTAGAATCAAATCGACTGAGGCTTACTAAAAAAGGTATGTTTCTAGCCGATGGGATTGCCTCCGATTTCTTTATTTTGAAGGATGAAGATTAAAATCGACCTGAACGGGATTTCCTACGAAGCCAACCTTCAAGAACCTTTGGATATTTCGATCCCGCTAAGCCCTGCGGGACCGAGGGCGTGGTACGTCGATCCTATGAGCATAGAACCTGTAAGAACAGAGCGATTCACGGGAAGCGTAGCCGAAGGCGGAGATGTGAACTTTCGAAATATCGCTTTCAACCCCCACGGACACGGCACCCATACCGAGTCGGTAGGTCATATCGATAAAGCAGTGACTTCCGTCAACAAGTCATTGGATCAGTATTTCTTTTCAGCGCAATTGGTTACTATTGAACCTATCCCATTTGAAAAGACGGGAAAGAAATACGGAGAGCAAGGCGATCAAATAATCACGAAAACTCAAGTGAAAGAAGCTTTAGCAGAAAACCGCTGCGAAGCTTTTATTATCCGAACACTTCCAAACCTCACGGACAAAAAAACTCAAAACTATTCAGGCACTAATCCTCCCTTTATGGAATCTGAGGCCCTGACTTTTCTTCGTGAAAATAAAGTGAGGCATCTTCTTTTAGATTTGCCTTCCGTTGATCGTGAAGAGGACGGCGGAGAGCTCTTGGCCCATCATGCCTATTGGCAAGGAGGTCGTGAGGATGATCAAAGCTGCACCATCACGGAAATGGTTTTTGTACCTGACGAAATAGAAGATGGAATGTATTTGCTCAATCTGCAAACAGCGCCTTTTGAAAATGACGCCACACCGTCCCGTCCTGTTCTATTCAAATTACAATCCTGAACCATGCACATCGACGAATTTCGACTCTACTGCATGAACAAAAAAGGAGTAACTGAGAGTTTTCCCTTCGATAATTCTGTTCTGGTTTTCAAAGTTTTAGGAAAAATGTTCGCGCTTTGTAATGTCGATCAATACGAAGGCTTTAACCTCAAATGCGACCCTCAGAGAGCTATAGAGTTGCGGGAGGAATATCCCGACTTGATTCGACCCGGATATCACATGAGTAAAAAACACTGGAATACTGTAAGCGCTGAAGGATTAAGCGCCGTGCTTCAAAAAGAACTGATCGATCATTCATACGAGTTGATCGTTTCCTCGCTACCAAAGAAAAAACAAGCAGAACTAAACTAACTTTGCTCTTGTGAAAAAGAACGTTTTCTACCGAAGCTTCGTCAAGTATTTTGTTCGAGGGCTGCTGCTGGCGGTTCCTTCAACGGTGATCATTTATATTATTTTCAAGCTCTTCGTTTTCCTCGACGACCTAATCCCTACCGATATTCCGGGCCTGGGATTATTGCTTCTCATAGCCATCATCACCTTTTTGGGGTTCGTCGGATCGACCTTTATTTCTGACTCTTTCTTAAAAGAGGTCAATAAAATCTTGGATAGAATACCCCTTCTTAAAACCATTTACACGGCGATTAATGATCTACTCTCGGCATTCGTGGGTCAGAAGAAAAGTTTTTCGAAACCCGTTTTGGTAAAGCTCAACCGCGAAAGTGAAATTGAAAAACCGGGATTCATCACCAATGAAGATCTTACTACCCTGAACATTAAAACCGGCAAAATCGCCGTCTACCTCCCGCACAGCTACAATTTCTCGGGCAATATTTTCATTGTGCCGATTGAAAATGTAACACCCGTCCACGTTAATACGGCTGAATTCATGAAGTTCATTGTATCAGGAGGAGTCACCGATTTAGGTCATAAATTACAAGAAGAGAAAAATCCTGAATCGACTAATGAAATCTAGTTCGAGAGTAGGAAACTTACTGCTTCTTCACATCGTCGTTTTCATATTCGGGTTCACCGGAATTCTCGGAAAGCTCATTGAAACCGATTCAGATTTATTGGTTTGGTGGAGGATGCTAATCGCTGCCGTTTCCATTGCCCTCTTCGCTTACCCTGCCGGGAAAATCCAGAAGTCCATTCGTATCAATGCCAAGACCTATCTCGGTGTGGGCTTTCTTATTGCCCTGCATTGGGTCACTTTTTTTCAAGCCATAAAAATTTCCAACGTCAGTGTCACGCTGGCTTGTCTGAGCTCTGCCTCTCTCTTTACCGCCATTCTTGAGCCACTCATTTTCAAGCGCCGCGTAGACCCGGCTGAACTCATTTTCGGTACTATGGTCGTTTTTGGTTTGGTACTCATCTTCAGCTTTGAGACGGAATACGCCGCGGGAATCATTATGGCGCTTTGCTCCGCTTTCGTCGCTTCCCTCTTTACCGTGATTAATGGAAGGCTCATTCAAAAAGACAATCCTTACCGCATCAGTATGGTTGAAATGATCGGCGGTGTCTTAGGTATCACGATTTGGCTTGGCTTTTCCGGCAAAATTGGTTTCAACATGATCGACATCCCCGCTTCGGACTGGTTTTGGATAATTCTTTTGGGAAGTGTTTGCACGGCATTTGCCTTTGTGGCCAGCGTTAAGGTGATGGAAGAGTTGACTCCCTTTACCGTTTCGTTGACCATCAATCTCGAGCCCGTCTACGGAATCATACTGGCCTTCTTCATCTTTGGCTCCAGCGAAAAAATGACTTTGGGATTTTACACAGGAACCGTTCTGATCTTAGGAGCACTTTATCTGAATGCCCTCAAAAAGAAGGGGAAATTTCCATTTGCAAAAGCGTCTATTCAGGAGAAAACAAAGGAATAAGGAAAGCGTTACTTTCGTACTTAAACTTGAACTGCCGATGACTGCGACCGTCACAAAAAATAAGTCCTACTGCCCGAATCCTGTCGCTTACCAGCGATTTCAAACTATCGAAGTAACCATTGGTTCTGTGAAAATGGGCGGCAATAACCCTATACGGGTGCAGTCGATGACCACGACCGATACCATGGATACCGAGGGCACCATCGATCAATCCATTCGGATGATTGAAGCGGGATGTGAGTTGGTACGGATTACCGCCCCCAGTAAAAAGGATGCAGAGAATCTAAAGCCAATAAAAGAGGGAATTCGAGCCAAAGGATACGATACACCTTTGGTGGCGGACATCCATTTTACGCCAAACGCCGCTGAAATCGCTGCGCGCATTGTGGAGAAAGTTCGGGTAAACCCGGGAAACTATGCAGACAAAAAGAAATTTGAGACGATTGAATACACGGATGAAAGTTATCAGGCCGAATTAGACCGTATTCGCAAAAGATTTAGTCCTCTGGTTGAAATCTGCAAAGCCGAGGGAACAGCCATGCGAATTGGGACCAACCATGGCTCGTTAAGTGACCGTATTCTTAGTCGATACGGCGATACACCCGAGGGTATGGTAGAGTCGGCCATGGAGTTCTTGAACATCTGCCGCGACCACGATTATCATCAAATCGTATTGAGTATGAAGGCCAGTAATACCCAAGTGATGGTGCAGGCCTACCGACTATTAGTGAAACGAATGATGGACGAAGGCATGAACTACCCTATCCATCTCGGGGTGACTGAAGCAGGAGAAGGGGAAGACGGTCGAATAAAATCAGCAGTAGGAATCGGAACCTTATTGGAAGATGGAATAGGCGATACGGTGAGGGTAAGCCTTACGGAAGAGCCTGAGGAAGAAATTCCCGTAGCGAAATTATTGGTCGATCGCTACGAAAACCGAAAGGGGCATCGGTCCATTCCAAAAATTGAAAACAATCCTTTGGACCCATTTGCGCACGAGCGCAGAAAATCAATGGCGGTTAACAACCTGGGAGGCGGACAAGTCCCGGTTGTAATTGGTGACCTATCGGTAAGGGCGAAAATTTCTCCCAGCTCATTTTTCCCTTATGGCTACAATTACAGCGTTCCTTTGGATAAATGGAATATTGCCGATCAGGCTGCCGATTACATCTATGTTGGAAAAAATGCCGTCGGGTTTGAGATTCCCGGAACTCTGGGAGTTATTGTGGATGAAGAAGTCTGGGAAGCTCAGTCTTTAAAACCGCGACTCTATCCCTTACTTACCAAAGAATCGTTTATGCAATACGGAGAGCTCAGTCCGCAGCTCAATTTTGTACGAGTCGATGAGTCTGATATGTACGATCAGGCATTTTTGGAGAAAATAAAATGCGCCAATCATTCCGTGATGGTTTTGGAGACGACAAACGTACACGCCATGCCTGCTCTGCGAAGAGCCTTTATGGAATTGATCAATGAGAATTGCGTGGTGCCGGTGATTGTAAAGCGGAACTATGAAAATTTGGACAATGATCATTTTCAAATCCATGCCTCTACCGATGTGGGAGGACTGCTAATAGACGGACTGGGAGATGGCATATGGATTCGATCCTCCACGGCAGATGCCAGAATGACCAATTCTCTGAGCTTCGGAATACTGCAGGCTACCCGCACGCGCATAAGCAAAACGGAATACATCTCTTGTCCATCTTGTGGAAGAACACTTTTTGATCTGCAGGAAACAACCGCCAAGATTCGCGCCCGAACCGAGCATCTCAAAGGAGTGAAAATCGGAATCATGGGTTGCATTGTGAATGGTCCCGGCGAGATGGCAGATGCCGATTACGGCTACGTTGGTACGGGCCCCGGGAAGATTACCCTCTATAAGGAAAAAGAGGTGGTGAAGCGGAATGTCCCTTCGGAGAATGCCGTGGATGAGTTAATCGAATTGATTCGCGAACACGGCGACTGGATCGAACCAAAAAACATGGCATCGTGAAGGCAGTCATAGCAGGAGCCACGGGTTTAATCGGTAGTTTTTTGGTCGATCAGATGAAAGCCGATTCCGACGTTCAGACCGTCACCGCTTTGTCTCGCAGGGAGATGAACGGGTCAGGTAAAATCACTTGGACCAAAGTGGATTTTGAGAAGATGTCGGATCTGGAAGAAGCTTGCGAAGGTGCTGATCACGCGTTTTGTTGTTTAGGTACTACCATGAAATCTGCCGGATCGAAAGAAGCTTTTCGCAAAGTAGATCACGACTATGTCATCGCTTTCGCGAAAGCAGCAAAGTCGAAGAGCATTGAAAACTTTAATGTAGTAAGTGCCATTGGTAGCGATGCTGACTCGAGTATTTTTTACAACAAGGTTAAAGGTGAAATGGAACGCGATTTGAAAAACATCGGCTTTGAGAGCCTCCACATATTTCACCCGTCACTCTTGCTCGGCCCTAGAGAAGAGAGACGCTTGGGAGAAAAAATCGGCACAGTCGGGATGAAACTAGCTTCTCCATTGATGATGGGTTCGCTCACAAAGTACAAACCCATTCACGTGAAAACGGTAGCAAGTGCCATGCTTAAACTTGCAAAATCTCCCGAAAAAGGAGTTTGCCATTTGGAGTACGAAGAGATGAAGGAAGCGTAGGCTTTTTCAGAAAAACAGTGCTGTTCGGTTTAACCGCAGATAATTCGAAGGAGCCGAGAAGTTCTCAGGGAGATTTTGACGAATGTAAAACTACTCCAAAACAAGGGTAAAGAGTGGAGGAAAAAATAGTCTTCTCAATGCACCGGTTATTGAGTCTTGTATAACTCCTCTCCTGCTTCGTAATACTTATCCCCTTCCGTCCAATAAGGTCTTTCAGGCATGTTTCCTACTAAGCGGCAAGCGTGCACATAAGCTTTTGTGAACTTGTACAGGTAGTCGTAATCTACCGAGTTGGGATTATCACCCGCTTGGTGGTAGTATTTTAACAGCTCATCGTCAAAAGCCGTTACACCCATAGTATACATTACAGCAGGTATCCCCTTTGCAGCAAAACTAACTTGATCAGATCGGTCAAAGAGATTTTGATCGGGCATTTGGTCAGCAATGGTACCCAACCCATATGTTTCGCCTGCAGTTATAAACGCCTCCGTTGCGGTAGTTCGCTCCAAGCCAATGATGGTCGTGATACTCGTATCGTTGTACCCGGCATTGTCACTATTGAAACACATTACGATGTCCTCCAAAGGAACAACAGGATGTTCTACAAACCACTCACTACCAAGCAGTCCTTTTTCCTCTGCAGTAAAGAAGATGAACATGGATGTTCGATCCAGTGGGTACTTAGCAATATTGTGAGCGGCTTCCAACACCGTAATGGATCCAATTCCATTGTCGCGGGTTCCATTGTAAATGGTGTCTCCTTCAGCATCGGGCTGTCCCACACCTACATGATCATAATGGGCGGAGTAAACCACGATTTCATCTTTAAGGTCAGGGTTGGTTCCTTCCACCATTCCGATCACATTAAAAGCAGAAAACCTTTCCACGGAAGTACCTTCAATATTTAATTGACCTTTTTTTGCGGCGGCAAAAAAGTCGGCACCGGTATTACCGGCGTCGTCAAGCCAAAGATGAGGCATTTCTCCTTCATTTATCTCGCCATCGTCTAGCGAGATATTGGGTCGGCCCAAATAGCGGCTGATGATCTTCCAACTGATTTGTTTGGACGTATAGAGTTCCACCAAGGCCAGTGCGCCTGCATCTGCTGCTCGTTTTCTCTTTTCTCTACTGGCGGCAAAAGCCTTTCTGACATTTGGCTCTCCCTTCTCTCCTAGCCGCGTCACTATAATTTTTCCTTTAACTTTTGTTTGCTCAAAATCCTCCTCATTTCCGTAATCCAGAAATACGATTTTGGCATTCAAGTCAGCGGACTGTCCGTCGAGAAGCAGAATATTATCTCCCAAAGAGTAGGTAGAATCTCCTACCGTCAGCGAACCCGATGTCGGGCGAGTGACCTTTTTA
>JGI12048J13642_10469488_pt1 | contig 16372 bp, 16 predicted proteins | sample ElkSlonscriptome_16_FD_13642 | JGI IMG/M metagenome (IMG submission 13642)
CTTTCAATTCTTCGAGTTTTCACGTCTGCGGCTCAATAGATCATTGTGTCCATTCCAAAATGACTGGCTCCGGTCTGTTCACCAATTTTTAGTATCTTCCCATTCGTAAAATAATCCTTTCATCTGAATAATCATTACGTTATGAAGACCATTCTGCGCTCTATATTATTTCTCGCATTAACTGGGCTAATCATTTCAAGTTCCGGCTGTAGCATGAAAAGTCGGGACAATGCATACGACATCGTCATATACGGAGGCACCTCGGCCGGAGTATCGGCTGCCATCCAGGCATCACGTATGGGCAACTCTGTATTACTCATCGAGCCCACAACGCGGCTTGGCGGATTAACTACAGGCGGCCTGGGGCAGACCGATATTGGAAACAAACAGGCCATTGGAGGGATTTCCAGGGAATTTTACAGGAATATCAAGGGGTATTACAGGGATCCGGCAAACTGGAACTGGCAGGACAGCACTGAGTACAGGGATGGTGGGCAGACCCGGACCAAACAGGGAGAGGATGCCATGTGGACCTTTGAACCTTCAGCGGCACTGAAAGTTTACCATAAGATGCTTGGAGATGAGGATATTACAATTGTATATAGTCAGCGACTTGATCGTGAAGAAGGGGTATTCATGAGCAACCTGGCCATTGATTCAATCATGATGGAAAGCGGTGAGGTATATGCCGCAAAGGTATTCATTGATGCAACCTATGAAGGAGACCTGATGGCAACGGCCGGAGTCTCCTACACGGTTGGCAGGGAATCCAGCGAGGCTTACGGGGAGAACCTGAACGGGGTGCAGGCCAATGATACAAGCTTGTCACTCCTGGGCCACGTGTCGGTGAATGGCAGAAACCATAATTTCGTCCATGGCGTGGATCCGTATGTGGTGAAGGGTGATCCCGACAGCGGAATCCTTCCCTTTCTTGACGAGAGTGGTCCGGGTAAGCCAGGTACCGGAGATCACCGGGTTCAGGCCTACTGTTACCGGATGTGCCTGACCGATCACCCGGATAACAGGATTCCATTTGAAAAACCTGAAGGATATAATGAACTGGATTATGAACTGCTGTTCAGGAACTATGCAGCCGGATACGACCGCATCCCCTGGATCAACAGCAGCATGCCGAATAAAAAAACCGATACGAACAACAAGGATGGATTTTCCACAGACTTTATCGGTCAGAACTACACCTACCCAGAAGCATCCTACGAAGAGCGGGAAAGGATCAGGGAGCGTCATCGTCAATACCAGAAAGGACTGATGTGGAGTCTTGGCTACCATCCACGAATTCCGGAAAAGATCAGGAATGAAGTATCAAGGTGGGGTACGTGCAAGGATGAATTTGAGCGGGAGGACGGATGGCAACAACAATTGTATATCAGGGAGGCCAGGAGAATGATCAGTGACCTGGTCATGACACAATACCACTGCGAAGGAATCGAGGTTGTAGATGATCCGGTTGGACTGGCTGCATACGGGATGGATTCGCATATGGTGCAGAGATACATCAGCGAGGAGGGGTATGCCTTGAACGAAGGCAATGTCCAGGCGCATGTAAAGGCACCCTACCCGATCAGTTACAGGAGCATTGTTCCAAAGGCGGACGAATGTTCCAATCTTGTTGTCCCGGTGTGTCTGAGTGCCACACATATCGCATTTGGGTCCATCAGGATGGAACCGGTGTTCATGGTCCTGGGGCAGTCGGCCTCCATCGCATCATCACTGGCTATCGACCAGGAAATAGCGTTGCAGGAAGTATTATTCACCGATCTGCAACCCTTACTCCTGGAGTACCAGCAGCAACTCACAAACAGCAAGAATTAAAAACCCTCCGTCTGTAAATACCTCATAAAAAAAGCGGAGGAAATCATCAGTTAAAGGCATGTTTAAATCAGACGAATGAGAAAGATTATTCTTTATACTGCATCAAGCCTCGATGATTTCATCGCCAGGAAAAACGGGGCCATCGACTGGCTTGAAAATCCGGAAGTAATCCCCGGGGGAGAAGACTTTGGATACGGGGCATTCTATAATTCCATTGACACCACCCTGATGGGCAACAACACATTCAGGCAGGTAGTGGGATTTGGCGGCCCGTTCCCCTACCAGGACAAAAAGAATTTTGTTTTTTCAAAGAACAAGCGTACAAGCGGCCATGAACATGCAGATTTCATTACAGGAGATCCAGCATTATTTTGCCGGGAAATAAAAGCAGCCGAAGGTAAGGATATCTGGCTGGTTGGTGGAGGAGAGATCAATACCTTACTGATGGAAAACAGGCTGATCGACAAGTTGATCATCACCAAAATACCGATCCCGCTGGGATCTGGCATTCCTCTGTTTCATGATGCTGACTGGAAATCGAAATTTCAAACCGTATCAACCCGGGTATATGAAAAAGGGGTGGTCCAGCTGACCATGGAACCTGTTCAGTAAAACCTGATTACCCGGGGCACCTTTCTCCTCAGTGCGACCGACCCTGGCTGGTTGTGCCTGCATTTTATTATCCCCACGTTCCAATGGAGGTAAAACCAAAGCAAGTTTCGATGCGGAATACAGTCCGGACAAACGTCAACAAATTTGTTAAATGTATTGTTAAATGAGCAATTAAAATGAAAAAGATTACCGTCGATGCGTACATCCTCAACAGCGGAGCATGGCAGCCGGTGCTAAACATGCTCAGGGAATTGATGCTTGCCCTGGATATGGAAGAGACTGTGAAGTGGGGTACTCCGGTTTATTGCATCAACGGAAAGAATGTTGTAGGAATCGGATTTTTCAAAGCCTATACGGGACTCTGGTTTTACCAGGGGGTTTTCCTGGAAGACAAACAGGGTAAACTGATCAATGCTTCAGAGGAGGAGACCAGGGCACTGCGGCAGTGGCGGTTTCAATCTGCCGATGAGGTCGAGGCCGACCTGGATCTGATCATCTCTTACGTGAAGGAGGCAATTGAAAACGCAAGGAAAGGCAAAGAGATCAAACCCATCCGGAACAAGCCGTTTCAAGTTCCAGCCGAGCTCAGCGATGCCATGGCAAAAGATCCGGCACTGCACAAGAGTTATCATTTGCTTAGCCATAGCAAACGAAGGGATTATGCACGTTACATCGACCAGGCCAAGCGGACGGAAACAAGGGAGAAGCGACTGGCAAAATCGATACCGCTGATCAAGGAAGGTAAGGGTCTGATGGATCAATACAAATAATACCTTCAGAAGAGCAAATAAGATTGCGGATGAAATGATCATCGTCTTCAGCTCTTCAATATCATTGCACCCCTATTCAGAACGAATCCAAACTTTACCTGGCCCGGACTGATTGTCTCGAAAATCCTTATTTTTACTCTTCTATCAATCATTCACCAGAAATGACCAGATATGTGACCGGCAGAAGAGATTTTCTCAAATCCAGCCTCCTTGCTACAGGTGGGCTGCTGGCGCTTCCCTCCTGCCTGAAAAACTATACTGCATGGCAGTTCTTCACTGAAGAGGAAGCACTTTGCATGTCGGCTATATGTGAACAGATCATACCAACAGACATATATGGGCCGGGGGCAGGCTATGCCGGCGTGATCTTTTACATCGATAAGCAACTTGACGAAGTATTCCTGGATGACAGAGAGGAATACAGGGAAGGCATCCGCCTGATACAGGATTCGGCAATTCAACTTCATGGAATGAAATTCGAGGCACTGGATTTTGAACTACAGAAAGGTTTCCTGGAGCAAATGGAGGTCGGAGAAAACCGCGCCCTTAGCGCGGAAGAGAACATGCAACAGTCGGCATTATTCAGAAAAATGGTGCAACATACGATGCAGGGATTTTATGGTTCACCCCGGCATGGAGGAAACAGGAACTACATCAGCTACAGGCTCATGAAGCTTGATTATCCATATATCGTTGGTCAGAACCGTTATCGCGATCTCAAAAACCATTGATCATTCATGACGAAAAAGCACTATAACGCAATCGTAATCGGGGCAGGTGCCAGTGGTGGGATCATTGCAAAAGAGCTGGCCATGGAAGGATTGACCGTTGCCTTGATGGAACGTGGTGACTGGCAGGTATTCGACAAACACCCCACTGATGAATTGATCTCTCAGCGAACCAGTGTGCTGGACTCCGTTTCGGGTCCGGACTGGAAAAAAAATCCAAGAGTCTACGTCGGTCCGGACGGGAAGCGCGAGATCGTCCGGCCCGGGGATGGACGGTACTCTCCCCTGGCGGCTGTTGTCGGGTCTGGTACGGTAACCTACGGGGCGATGGCCTGGCGTTTCATGGAGGAAGACTTCAAACTGAAAAGTGAATATGGAGAGGTGAAAGGTTCGACACTGGATGACTGGCCCATCAGTTATACAGAACTTGAACCTTATTATGAAAAAGCAGAGTGGGAAATCGGGGTCGCCGGCCAGGCCGGTGCAAATCCATTCGAAGCACCCAGGAATAAGCCTTACCCCATGCCACCATTTGAATATAACAGGGATGGCGAGATATTCAGCGCTGCAGCAGAGAGGCTTGGCATGCATCCATTCCCCATTCCCATGTTGAGAAATTCCGTTCCATACAATGATCGTCCGGCCTGCATCAGGAATCGCACATGTGTTGGGTTCCAGTGTCCCGTTGACGGCAAGAACGGTACGCAAAACACCGTGATCCCAAAAGCCATTTCGACAGGAAATTGTGACCTGATCGTAGAGGCAAAAGTGGCCGAAATCCTTTCCAGGCCCAATGGGAACGTAAAAGGTGTCCGCTACTATGATGCAAATGACCGGGAAAAAACAATCACCGCTGATATCGTTATTGTCACTGCTTCAGCAACTGAATCAGCCAGGTTAATGTTAAATTCAAAAACAGACCTGTTCCCCAACGGTCTTGGAAATAACAATGACTGGGTGGGAAGGAATCTGCAGGGGCATGCATACACCGGAGCATTCGGGATCTTTGATCATGATATCAAATCCTATGCTGGTCCGGGTGCAACGATGGGCATCTGCGATTTCAATCATCACAATCCCGGGATCATCGGCGGGGGCCTGATATGCAACGAGTTCAACCGATTGCCCTACCTGTTCTCACAAACACGACCGCCCGGAGAACCTTCATGGGGAAAGGGCCACAAGGAATTTCAAATTAACAACTTGAAACGCATGGCCGGACTGCATGGTCCTATCCAGGAGATGCCCATGTTTGACTCACGTGTTACAATCGACCCGGAGGTGAGAGATCACTGGGGAATTCCTGTGGTTGCCCTCTCGGGCCAGAGACATCCGCTGGACCGGGTTCATTGTCAGTTCCTCTCAAAAAAAGCAGAAGAGATCCTGAAGGAGGCCGGGGCCGTACGCACATGGCTTTCCGTGGGAGGCGGAGGCGGACCCTCCGGGCACCAGCACCAGAACGGAACACTCAGGATGGGAAATGACCCCAAAACATCGGTGGTGAACAAATATGGCCAGGTACATGATATAGATAACCTGTTCGTGTCAGATGCAAGTGTATTTGTAACGGGTGGTGGATTCAACCCTGTCCTTACAATTATGGCAGTAGCCTATCATACGGCCGGTTATATTGTAAAAAACTGGAAAGGGACAAGGTTCAGATAGTTAATTGGGAAACAAACCGGGTCTGCCGGGCCGGGTTTATTTGTTTGGAACTGAATTGCGGCAATTGAAAATGAAAAGAAAATTTATCGTCATAATGATCTCGGGTTTTGCAATCCTCATCGCCGGATTCTTTGGGGGCTATTCATTGTGGAATTCCGCCAACCCCGAAAGAACCTGTGCCTCCTGCCATGAGATATCTCCGTCGCATGAAACATGGATGACCAGCTCACACAGGGATATTGCATGTTTCGAGTGCCATGGCACCGCTTTGAGCAACGGTCTGCATAGCCTGACCGAGAAGACCAGGATGGTACGAACCCATATTGCCGGTGACGGAAGGAGTGATCAGATCAGTCTGACCGAAGCTCAGCTGATCGGAATCATGGATCGCTGTACAGGATGCCACCAGGAGGAATACAAAAAATGGGGTTCGGGGGGACATTCTGCCAGTTATGCCGATATCTTTCTGAATGAAGCACACAACCGTATGGAACAACCTTACTGGGATTGTTTCCGATGCCATGGCATGTTCTATGAAGGAAATATCTATGATCTGATTGACCCCGTTTCCAGTCAGGGACCATGGAAACTCATTAACGAGGAGATGGAATCCATGCCTGTAATCCTATGCAGCACCTGTCACGAGATCCATTCAGAAAATACCCCACGCATGGAATACGGAACCCGTGAGGATGATTCAGAGGTTTTTTACGAAAGAAAAAGGAGAAACGAGGAAAATCACCCCAAAGCCGGACTTTATGTAAGGGCAGATGCAATATTCCTGCGGGCCGACCAGCTGCCGCAACCTGGAATCTACACCGAAGACCGGGAAATACGTGTCACGCAAAATCCTTTGCAAAGGGTTTGCGTACAGTGCCATGCGCCTGACTGGCAACATTATGCAGGAACAGAAGATGACCGTACCCCTTCTGGCGTGCATGAAGGACTGGCCTGTATGGCCTGCCACGAGACTCACTCAAATGATGCAAGCAATGCCTGCGTTCAGTGTCATCCTGTTATTTCAAACTGCGGGCTGGATCACCAGGCAATGAATACGACCTATCATGATCCTGGTAGTCCCAACAATATTCATCATGTGAAGTGTGCCGACTGTCACGAGGAGCCCATGCGCTGATATCAAAAGGTGATCACTTTGTTTAGACCAGGTCACAGGCTTCAGCAGGCATCCAGTGTTTTTCCTTGCCTTCCCATTTCACATTGCAACCAATGGGATTGGTAACTGCAGGTGATATCTCTTTTCCTGAAGTCAGCTCACCCAAAACCCTGTCCAGGTCATTGACCGTAACAGCAGTGGCATCTTTTGGATTATCAACCCCCCGGCCGGTATAGACCAATTTCCGATCCTCGTCAAACACATAAAAATGTGGTGTCCTCAATGCACCGTATTCAAGCGCCACCTCCTGGGATTCATCGTACAGGTAAACCCAGGGAAATTTATGCTCCTTCATCCTTTGAACCATATGGTCGAAGTCATCCTCCGGGTAGGTGTTTTTGCTATTTGAATTGATGGCGACAAATTTGACCCCCTTCCCGGCATACTTCTCAGCTGTTTCACGCGTCACCTCATCTGAACCGATCACGTAGGGACAATGATTGCATGTAAAAAATACAACCAGGTATTTCTCATCATTAAAACTGTCTGTGGTGTATCTCTTCCCGTCTGTAGCAGGCAGATCAAAATAGGGTGCCTTGCTTCCAATTTCAAGTGTAAATGCCATATCGATATTGTTTTTGTATTGAATTATGTCAAAATTGACTCTAACTGTTCAACAAATGTCCCACATGATTGTTTTCATCGGCACCATTCCCTGTCGGACTACTGCCATCCTCCAAGTACGGCACCATAGACCATAAAAACGACCAGTTCGTGGCCTGCAACGATCAGGATGAATTGTGAACTGCGCTTTTCCATCAGGTAATGCGTGATCATGGTCGGCACAACAAATCCCAGCGCGAGCAATACACCATAAGCAAGTCCGGTCGCAGCATTATTGACCCCCTGGAGGAACATAGCGAGGAAAACTGCAATGACAATACCCAAAATAAATACCAGCACAAATACGACCGGGGGAGCGCCCTGTTCATCAGGTTTAAATCCGATCCCCTTCATCCATGCATTTCCAAAAAGGAGCCTGGAGTACCAAAGTGCCCCGATCACCATGTTCAAAACTGAAACGACAATGATGGCCCAGATGTTGAGGTCTGCAAAGCTAAAATGGTTCATGATATTTAAGTTTGGTGTATATCAAATACAATTACACGTAGAAATTGTTTGAGAATCAGATGTTAAAACTTTTATAATCTGACGGACCGACCCAAACAAAAATGATCCCTCACCTGTTTTAGAATCATAAAACATAGCTGGTAACATGAAGAAAATCTTTCTCATATTTGGCCTGGCCCTACTTGTACAGATCACCCATGCCCAAAACGTTGGTCTGCTTAACAAGCAGGGACTTGAAGATATGCTGAATAAAACCGGGGATACCATCTATGTGATCAATTTCTGGGCGACCTGGTGTTCTCCCTGTATTGAGGAGATCGGCTTTTTCCAGGAGTTGCACCAGGCATATGAAGGGAAACCGGTACATGTGATCCTGATCAACCTTGACTTCCCCAACCAGCTGGAAAAAAGGGTCATCCCCTTCCTGAAGGAAAAAGAGATCACCGCAGAGGTCCTTAGCATGACCGAGCTTGATTACAATGCCTGGATCCCGATTGTTGAAAAGGACTGGTCTGGTGCCATTCCTGCAACATTGATCCTCCGGGACGAAGAGAAGAAATTCATACCGAGGGAAATCTCCAGGAAGGAACTCTTTGCACTCGTAGAAAATATTTCAATTAATTAAAATATCAAATCATGAAAAAACTGGTATTTACAGGATTGTTTTTGATTGGTCTTGCCACCATGGCATCAGCACAACTTAAGCCAGGTGACAAAGCAGTACCTTTCAATCTGAAGAACGTGGACAGTGAGTGGGTGAGCCTGGACGACTACAATGATAAAAAAGGGGTTATCGTGGTATTTACATGTAATCCATGTCCTTTTTCAAAAGCCTATGAGCAAAGGATCATTAAGCTGCACAAGAAATATGCTCAGATTGGATACCCGGTAGTAGCCATCAATCCGAATGATGAAAAAGTGTCTCCCGACGATACCTTTAAAAAAATGCAGGCGCGGGCTGAAGAGCGGGAATTCCCGTTTCCTTACCTGAAGGATGAAACGCAGGATATATATAAAGCCTATGGTGCCACGCGGACCCCACATGTATTTTTACTTACGAATGACCAGGGGACCTTCAGGGTGGCATATATCGGTGCCATTGATAACAATGCCATGGAAGAGCGTTCTGTATCAGAAAGGTATGTAGAGCAAGCCATCCAGGCACTCGAAAATGGCAAGAAAGTTGAGCCCGATGTGGTGAAAGCAATTGGGTGCACTATAAAGACCCGCGGTTAGGATCCATCATCAACAAAGCGGAGTATTCTCTGCCAAAGTATTACATCCAGGCAGGCCTTCAATTGTCTCTCCAGGGGAAGCATGGTGGGGCATTGTCATCGACCAAATTTTTCGATCATCACCTTGACCCATTCCGCATACTGCACCGCCGATGGATGCAGCTCGTCCTGCGCGACATATTCAGTTTTCTTCAGCCCTTCTCTTGAGATCGGTGTCACATCAATGTAGGTGATCCCATATTCCGAAGCGATCTTCCTGTTGAGCGTGTTATACTTGTCGATCTCATTGCTGATCTCCTGGTGATCACGGAATGAAGGGGTATATGCATAATCGGGTATCGACACAATAAATACCTTTTCGTTTTGCCCTCCGGCACAATTGATCGCCTTTTCCAGTAATAACCTGAACTGCGGTTCATACAGCTCAAAAGGGAGATGCTGGTACTGGTTGTTTACACCGATCAACAGTGATACCAGGTCATAGGTGCGCGATGCGTCAAGTTGCGCAGCCACTCCCTCCAGCAGGTCACCCGTGGTCCATCCCGTTTTTGCAATGATCTCTACCTCTATTCCATCATTTCCAGGGTGTATGCTGAATTTTTCAGCCAACTGTACCGGCCATCGTTGTTCGGGCGACACACTTTCTCCAATGGTATAGGAGTCCCCCAATGCGAGGAAACAAAAGGATTCAGAATCATGCTGCGATTGTGACCAGAGGCCGGCAGCCAGTGAGAGAATGATGATTGTGAGGCTTGATTTCATGCGTTTGGTTTGAAATCTAAAAATAATAAAAGTAATAAAATGGAGGCACTGGCATGGAAATGAATCATCAAATCATGGTCCTTTTGTTATCTTTGATTACAAATTAACGAACCCAATCATGAAACATACCCTGTTATTGCTGTTTATCAGCCTCATCATCCTTTCCGGGTGCAGCCAGGAGGACACCTGGTCATTCAACTCACCCGACGAAAACATCAGTGTGATCCTGCATCTCTCGGAGGGCGGACAACTGGAATATTCGGCACAGATCGTACAAAACGGTGATGTGGTCACAGCCATTGAACCATCGCTGTTAGGTGTGGATCGTGATGACGGCACCTTTGTAAGCGGACTGACATTTGTGGGACAGGAGCAGCGTTCAGTCCGAGAGGACTACCAACTTGTAACAGGTAAAAAGCGTGACATTACCTATGAAGCTGAGGAAAACAAGTTCATCTTCATGAATGTGGCGGGGGACCGGATGGAGGTGATCTTCCGCGTATTCAATGATGGATTGGCATTCATGTATCACTTCCCCGGGGAGACCACTACAAAGCACACCATAACGAAGGATTACAGCTCCTTTAACCTTCCCGACGAAGGCACCTGCTGGAGCCAGGCCTACGATACTGTGACCATGTGGACCCCGGCCTATGAAACTTTTTATGAAAGATCGATGCCCATCGGCACCTCCGCACCCGCAAACAAGAATGGCTGGTCCTTCCCCACCACATTCCATACGCAGGGAATCTGGGTATTGATCACCGAATCCAATCTTGACGGAACTTACCCTGCCTGTCACCTTCAGCCCGATTGTGAAAACGGGATCTACACCATCCGCTTCCCGGAAGAGGAGGAAGCATATGGAAAATTCAGCAACAAGCCTGCATCAACCCTTCCATGGTCAACTCCCTGGAGAGTGGCTGTGATCGGGAGCTCTGCGGGAGATATTGTTGAATCCACCATTGTTACTGACCTTGCGGATCCCTCGAAGCTGGACGACACCTCGTGGATCGAGCCCGGTCGTGCTGCCTGGAGCTGGTGGAGTGATTCCCCGTCACCTCAATTTGTCAGGGAACAGAACCGGTTCACTGATCTCGCTCTGGAGATGGGCTGGGAATACAACCTCATCGACGCCAACTGGAACGAGATGAAAGACGGCCATGTGAAGGATGCCATCGATTACGCGGTTTCAAAAGAGATCGGACCAATTCTCTGGTACAATTCGGGTGGAGCGCACAATATTGTTACGGAAGCACCCAGGGACCGGATGTGGGATCCTGAAATACGCGAAAAAGAGTTCAGTAAAATCTCCGCATGGGGCGTCAGGGGCGTCAAGGTCGATTTTTTCCAGAGTGACAAGCAGGCCATTATCAACCAGTACCTCGGGATCCTTGAGGATGCAGCGAAGCACCAGGTCATGGTCAATTTTCACGGTTGCACACTGCCACGCGGATGGAACCGTACCTGGCCCAACATGGTCACGCTTGAAGCTGTGCGCGGTGGAGAAGTTTATAAGTTCGGGAAAGATTACCCCGCCAAAGCTCCGTGGCACAACACCGTGCTACCCTTTACGCGAAACGTGGTCGGTCCGATGGACTACACCCCCGTCATGTTTACCGACCATAATTACCCGCACCTGACCACCTATGCACATGAACTGGCCACCTCGGTGGTATTCGAATCGGGCATCATCCATATGGCCGACAAGGTGGAAGCATACCTGGGCCTCCCCGACCCCGCCAGGAACTTCCTGAAGCAGGTTCCCGCGGCATGGGACGAAATCAAATTCATTGACGGATATCCCGGTGAATTCGTGATCCTCGCAAGGAGGCACCATGAGACCTGGTATGTGGCCGGACTCAACGGGAATGACGAGGGGGCAAACTGGACATTCAACCTCTCGTTCCTGGACGAAGGCACCTACAATTGCAAAATGATCATGGACGGGGATGACGACAATTCGTTCAGCTTCACTGAAAAGGAGGTCGCAAATGGAGATGAACTCACCGTAAGCACATTGCCTTATGGTGGTTTTGCACTGACAATAACTGCTTTATAATATAAAAAATAGCCCCGGAGTTCCACCTGTGCTTCGGAATGAAGAGGCTATTTTTGTATCCTGAATTAAAGCGGTAAACTATGCAGGTGAATTTTCTCGAGATCGTGGCATCTTTCATGGTGCTGTTCGCGATCATTGACATCTTCGGCTCCATCCCCATCATCCTTGGGATCAAATCAAAGATCGGCAACATCTATGCCGTACGCACCACCCTGGTCGCCTTCGGCATCATGCTGCTCTTCCTGTTCATCGGGGAACCATTGCTGGGGATATTCGGAGTTGACATCTCCTCCTTTGCCATCGCCGGCTCTTTCATCCTCTTCCTTATGGGCATGGAGATGGTCATGGGCATCGAACTCTTCAAAAACGAGACCGGCAGCAGCGGCGCCATCGTTCCCATCGCATTTCCACTGATCGCCGGGGCCGGTTCGATCACCACCCTGCTCTCCCTGAAAGCGGAATATGAGACCATCAATATCCTCATTGCACTCACAGTCAATATCGTAATCGTCTACCTCGTCCTCCGCCTCACAACATTTTTCGAAAAAATACTGGGCGTAAACGGATTACATATCCTCAGGAAATTTTTCGGCATCATCCTCCTGGCCATTGCAGTCAAGCTGTTCATCTCCAACACGGGAATTCACATCGGGGATACGCCGACTCCCTGATGAAATGCAGCCTGGCAGGATTGGAAAAACAGGCATGCCGGTAATTTGCAAGGCTTTTTATGCTGAATGATACGTGCGCTCCGAACAGTGGGGCAAAATGCTTCGTGCGATTGTAAACAGACTAAGATACTTTCCTGGCCAGTCGCTTGCGAATGATCAGCTCCAGTTTCTCCTCCCCGAAGGTGACCGGGTGGTGTTTGTGGGAGGTTTCTGCGACGATTTTCTGTATCACCTCATCTGAAAAAGCTTCGGGATCAAGCGGTGGAATCTCCAGGACATTGGAGATATGCTCCAGCTTATCCTTGAAGGCCAGCAAGTATTCCCGGTCCTCCTTGTATTTAAAATCGGAAAATATCTTACTTACGATCAAATACTTGCCAAATGCCGCACTTTTCCTGTCATCGATGATCTCGTCGATGGTCATTGCATTTACGGTGGACATGAGTGTTCCGCAAACTTCACCATGGGGAATTTTGAGGTGTGCACCAAATGGAGATGCAAATCCATGCACCAGTCCCAGTCCGGCATGTGCAAGGGTGATCCCCGAGAACATGGCTGCAAGCGCCATGCCTGAGCGTGCCTCAAGGTTGTTCTCCCCTTCCAGGAATGCCCTCAAAAGGTTACGTTTCACAAGCTTGATCCCATGCAGCGCCAACGCATCTGTCATCGGGTTGGCTTGCTTGCTGAGGTAGGATTCCAGCAGTTGGGTAAATGCATCCATACCACTCGTTGCAGTAAGCCTGGGCGGACAGGTAAGCATCATTTCCGGATCGATAAGGGCGAGGTTGGGAATAAAATTGTCGTGTCGCAAAGACTTTTTAAATCCATCCTTCCCGACTTCAGACAATACAGCATTTTTTGTCATCTCGCTACCTGTACCTGAAGTGGTTGGCATGGCAATAAAGGGTATTTTCACACCGGGATGTTCCATATCCCCCACCCCTTCGAGATAGTGTTTCACCCCGTATTCAACCACCAACATGGCCGAAATTGCTTTTCCGGCATCCATTACGCTTCCTCCCCCGACGGCGATCACCACCTTGATGCCTCTCCCCTTGTATTTTTCGGTGATCTCATCCACCATTTTTGGCGAGGGCTCGGTGCCGATGGATTCATGCTGAATTGAGATCCCGTTGTCTGTCAGGGACTTTTTGATCTCATCGCCATGACCGGAATTGTGAATGGCAGTGGTGCCGGTCACCAGCAATGCCTTGTTTCCGAACAACTTCGCTTCTTCAGGTAATTTGGCCCTTTTCCCAGGTCCAAATACAATCCTTGGCAAGGATGAAAATTGAAAAGAGGATATCATAGGTAGAATTTTCAATAAAGTTAAAAAAATGAAGCATCATTCACACTCACCCGGTTGGGTAAGCAGGTGTTCAACGTACCCTTTGTCAAGTCCCGTTTTGCCTGCGATCTGGTCGGCATCCATTCCTGAATTACGCATTCGCAGGGCCATGCATTTCAGGTTTTCCCCGATCTCAAGCAGGTTGCCTTCCGGATCGTAGAAACGGATGGTATACTGGCCCCAGGACTCTTCAACGACATTATGCAGCAGCCGCAAATCTCCCATCAGGACATTTTCCACGGCATCTGCAAAATCTTCTGTCTCAAAACAAATCTCCAGGTTCCTGTTGCCGATGGGCTCATAGGTATATCCCAGTTCTTTTGCCAGTGGATACTCCTTATCAGGCTTCCACAATGTAAGACCCCCTTCAAAAACAATGCATCTTCCGAGATCCTGCTCAACCTTCTGACCCAGGAATTTCTCATAGAATTCCCGCTGTTTTTCCAGGTCACTGCAGAAAATTACTGAAGAGTGAAATTTAATATTCATGTATGCAAATTATGATTTTATGCCCGCCAGGGACGCTGACGTTTACCTGCATTATCAATGGCTGCGAGGGCAATATTCACATCATCGACCACCTGGAAATCGTACATGCCGGCGCATACAAAATCGGCTCCCTTCTCAAATGCATAGGGAAAAGCCTTTTCCGGGTGTACAGCTCCTGCTGCCATGGTTTTGAAAGCGATCCAGGGTTGCTCGAGCGACTCCATGTAGTTGATGGTGTCGTCAGGATCGAAACAGTACATGTTATCGTGCCATGTCGGATGTTTGGCCGACCAGTAATCATGGGTGTGCAATGTCTTCATCCAGAAATCTGTTTCAAGGCCAAGCTCCACGCATTTTTTAATTGTCTGGATCTTGTGGGCCCCGATACCAACCGGAAGTCCATTGTCTCTCAGGAGGTCCATCACCTTCACGATCTTATCAACCTCCCCGTTCTCAATATAGTAATCGGCTGTCTCTCCCTGGATATACCCGGCATTTGCCCCACTGTCAATGGCTCCTTTTACGATATCGTAATACTCCTCGAACGGCATTGGTTTTAGTTCGGGCCAGTAGATCAAACCTGCACAGTCGGATATGAATTGTATATTGCCATATCCCTCTTTCCAGTATTCTTCCATCAATGGCATTACCACAGGATTCGACAGCAATGTATTTACACCGGCCTGCTCACACATCATCAGTGTTTTAAATACACGGTCCTTCTGGTGGTAATTCCTTACAAGAGAAGAGACGTAGATCAGGTCTCGTGAGTGCACATATCCACTGATCAGGTTTCCTCCCATGATCAGCTTCGATGATTCAAGTCCGCCCAGCATCCCCTTAGGTAGTTTACCTTTCACCCCATTGATCTCGTCAAATTTTTGTCCTTTCAGATTATCCAGGGAAAGCTGGTTGGATCCCGCCTGGATCTGCTGCACAAAACGTTGAGTTGCTCCTGCATTCGCATCCACCAGGTTTTGCTCCTCGAAGCTATCCATCCCTGTCTTGCGGATGATCCCATATGCAAGGGCGCCCATGAAAGGGACAGTGGCCAGGTGTTTCAGAACTTCCCTCCGCTCGATCCTGCCCACATCGGCCTTGTGTTCTTCTTCGTCGGGCTGACCATGGTCCATCTTGTGTGAAGATTTCCGCAATGTAAGTGTAAGCAATCCATCGAGTCCGATAAACTTCCCGGTGGGAAAGAACATCAATGTAACGAGTGCAATGATCTCCAGCAGGTCTTTACTTACCAGCAGATAGGATCCCTCACGAAAGAATCCAGGTTCAGAGAAGAATGGAGGATGAGAAAGGTAATATACAGTAAGCAGCGCGATTCCTGCCACCTGTGATATTTTAGTGAACAATCCGAGAAAAAGTCCGATCCCGATGAATATCAGCGCCCAGATGTTCAGCACATCAATGAACTGCAGAAGCGTCTCGTTTGCCGCCATTGAATGAAAAATCCCCGAAAAAGGGCCCGTTGCACTAAGCAGATAGCCTGCAGAGGTCCAGCCAGGTTCCAGCAATTTTGAAAATCCTTCGTATATAAAATGCCACCCGATCCCAACTCTCAAAATGGTGAGCATAACCATGGCAGCCCTGTTATTCTGCTTTAATTCAGTCGCTTTTTTCATGACGCAATCCCTCCTCGAAAATATTGTTCGTAATTTGGCTGTGCGAAAGATAAGGAATATTGGAGAAAAATGCTGTTAAAAATATGAACAAGCACCCGGATAGTTTAGCAAAAGACGATCACTTTTTTATTTCTTAACATCCAACCATCAATTAATTTCAATATCTTGTAATGACAATTTTCTAACCCGGCAATTATGAGATTTACCCTGATCACACTGTTAGTATTGTTATTGACGTCCTGCAGTAACGATCCTCCAACTCGACCGTAATTCCGTACAGGATATCGATGGAAATACTTATGAAACGGTCAGGATCGG
>JGI12048J13642_10688494_pt1 | contig 16310 bp, 17 predicted proteins | sample ElkSlonscriptome_16_FD_13642 | JGI IMG/M metagenome (IMG submission 13642)
TAGAGTTATTGTGTGCCCCGCAACCTATAGGCGGTTGAGGGTGTTTAATCAATGTAAACAATTTATGAGTATTGATGAATAATCAGAAGCCGCGTTTTTCAATTGTAACGCCCATCTACGAAGAAGAAGGCAACTTACCGCTGTTATATGAGCGCGTCTGTGCGGTCATGGATTCCACAGGAGAAAACTGGGAATTGGTGATGGTTAACGACGGTAGTAAAGACAATTCTTTGCCACTGATGCTGAAACTGGCACAGGATGATCCCCGTGTAAAAGTTGTTAACTTTGCGCGTAACTTCGGACATCAAACTGCGGTAACCGCCGGTATGGACTATGCATGTGGCGATGCGGTTGTCTTGATGGATGCTGATTTGCAAGATCCGCCGGAAGTCATTCTGGAGATGATCGAACGTTGGCACGCTGGTTACGAAGTCGTGTACGCGGTACGCGCAGAACGTAAAGGGGAGAGTCGCTTTAAACTGTGGACAGCGAAAGTATTCTACCGTCTCATTTATCGTATTACTGATGTCAATATCCCGCTCGATACAGGTGATTTTCGCCTGATGGATGCTAAAGTTGTGAATATTCTGGGGCAGATGCGCGAACATAATCGTTTTATTCGTGGGATGACAAGTTGGGTGGGCTTTAAGCAAACAGGTGTCTCTTATGTTCGTGAAGCCCGCTTTGCTGGAGAAACAAAATACCCCTTAAGTAAGATGATTCGTTTTGCCTGGGATGCGATTACAGGATTTTCATTTTTCCCGTTACAGGTCATGGTATATGTGAGCCTTGGACTTGGTATCTTAGCTATCCTGACAATTCCAGTGATTACTGTTTTGCGTTTAACCCAGGGTCCAGAATTTTTTGGTGGACAAGCGACAACGATCGTGTTATTGCTATTGCTCAGTTCGTTTCAGTTATTTTTTCTGTTTATTCTTGGGCAATATGTGGCGCGTATTTATGATGAAACGCGTGGGCGACCCCTGTACATTGTCTCTTCGACAGTTGGTTTTGATGATGATTCATCGCCTTCTGACGATTCGTCTTCGCATATTGAGAAACCGGAACCTGACTTACACTCTTCATCACGGCTTACGCGGTAAGTGGCTATTATTGGCTGGTCATTGTTTAATGTAATCATTAGTGGGAAGTTTGGAGTAATGGAGCCAGAAAATGACGGCAACAACTGGATCAGATGATGCGTTGAGCAAAGTTGAAAAATATCATAAAGCTGTGCTCAATTACGAAGAGCTTCAACAACAGATTAATGCACTTTTGAGAGCGAACGACGGTAGTTCGGATGAAATGTCTGAATTAGATCGCAAACAATATCGCGAACTTGCACGACAACGGGACGAAGCCATGAACGAAATGCGGTGGTTAGAGAATCAATTACTGGAAGAGGATTAATCGGTGTTTTACGGTCCTACATTTGAGGAAATGCTGTATCCTGACCGTATTGTTGCTACTACACGGCACCGCGCTATAAATGCCCTACACGATGCACCACTTGACCCCATCAACCTATTTAATATTACATGGCGCGATGCCGACAATCGTATTCGCTACTTGGTTCTACCCGCAGAATTAACGGGTATCGACACGCCAATAGTTGTGCTGATTGGCGATGGATTTCCCTCCGGTAGCCACAAGGTTGGTCCCGCTTATGCTGTGTTGATGGAATTATTACTCACCGAATCGATTGACCCACAACAACACACCCTTGTCTGGCCCTCTACCGGTAATTATGGGATTGGTGGAGCGTGGGTTGGTGGACGTTTGAGCTGTAAAAGTCTGGTTGTTTTACCGGAGGAGATGAGTCGCGAACGCTTTGAGCGTATTGCGTCCTATGGTGCAGGCGTGATCCGAACACCGGGTAGCGAGAGCAATGTCAAAGAGATCTATGATGAAGTAAATCGACTACGTGTAACTCAACCTGATGTTCGTGTGCTGAACCAGTTCGAGGTGATGGGTAACTACCGCTTTCACTATCATGTTACGGGCAACACAATTGTTGACCTTGCGGCACAATTACACAAGCAAGGAGTTGGTCAGGGCAAAGTCTCCGCTTTTGTTAGTGCAATGGGTAGCGCAGGCACGATTGCGGCTGGTGACCGCCTTAAACAGGTTTGGAGCGATCATAAAATTGTCGGTCTGGAGCCAATACAATGTGCAACACTTTATGTCAATGGATATGGGAGTCATGAAATTCAAGGCATCGGTGATAAGCATGTCACATGGATACATAATGTACTGAATATGGATGCGCTCATGTGTATTGATGATTCGGCATGTTTAGACTTATTGCACACATTTGCCACCGCACCCGAGCATGGATTATTTACAAATGCCTATGGTATTAACCCTGAAACCGTAAAAAACCTAAGTGTTTCATTTGGAATTAGTGGAATATGCAACATTTTAGGTGCAATAAAGTCTGCTAAGTATTACAATCTAGGCGCAGATGATCTGATTGTTACCGTAGCGACGGATTCTCTCGCTCGTTACCATTCAATTGTTGATGTCATGCAAGCAGAGAATCCCGTAAGTGTTGATAGTGCCCGATACCATATAGAGTCATTCCTACAGGGTGCAGATACCTCATGGATTATGCCGGGGGATGCTGATGCACAACAGCGCTGGCACAATTTAAAGTATTACACATGGGTGGAGCAACAGGGCAAAACAGTTGCCGAGCTTGATGCACAGCGTGACCCGCAATGGTGGGTTGAACAGCAAGCGTACATACAACAGATTGATCAGCAGTGGCTGGAACGCCGTCAACATCAAGGATTGGGGTAAACGTTCCATAAGGTGCATTACCCTGAAATGAGGGGATAATGTTTCCAGAAGATCGTGTACTTGTTGGCGTAATTAATCGCAAGCGTGATCTCAAAATTCTACAAGAACAGCATTGGTATCGCATTCCGCAAAAACGGCAACTACGTGGGGTAGATGCGGAATACATCGCATTTTTTCTGAGCGGTAAGGTCTTCAAGGAACAAAGTGGTGGCATTCATTACTATGCGCGTGTGCGTGGGGTAGAGTTGCTTTATCGGCGTGATTTACTGCCTAAACAAGCCGATCATGCGCGAGCGGATGACATCTACTATAAAGTAATGGTAGAGCCTATACACCCTAAAGACCCACCAGTTCAGAATACTAGCAAACGTACAATTGCGTTCATCCGCACCACATGGGATCGTTTTAGTCGTGCAAAAAACGTTACTGATTTGTATAGCACAGATGATTATTTTGTAGATCGTATTTATCATGCACTACGTAGTCGTGGCATACGCTCTGAACGGTATTGGGAAACAGAAGCGGATCAATATGACTATGCCCCTGCTGTACGCGTGATCTGTCAACAGGGTGAATTCACTGCCTCCACACGTAAAGATAAGGGTAACGTATTGCTGGATTCTGAACAGCATGAAGATGCGATTTTGCAAGAGATTCTTGATCGCATTGATCGTATGGGTGGACCAGCAACACTCAGTATCCCCTTTGATTAACGTATAAAATTGCTGGTTTTACGTTGCCTGTTCACCTTCACAGATGGTATGATTGGCAGAATATAATTAGCCACCGTCTTTTTTTCAGGATACTACATGAGCGAACGTGAAAATATATTGGTGACTCTGGCTGTACTGGGTGGTACAGGAAAGGAAGGGTCAGGTCTGGCGATGCGCTGGGCGATCAATGGCTATAAGGTTATCATCGGCTCACGCAATGCAGAACGCGCAGTAAGCCGTGCCACAGAACTAAACGAACAACTAGGTGGAGACTATCTCGAAGGGCAAGACAACGTAACCGCAACACAACGTGCAGATATTGTTGTGCTAAGCGTGCCCTATAGTGCCCATAAATCCACACTAGAAGGTGTGAAAGTGCATCTGTCCGGTAAAATTCTGGTTGATGTAACTGTGCCTTTGCAACCACCCGCGGTGCGTAAAGTGCATGTGCCAGACGGGTATTCTGCGGGCTTAGAAGCACAAACGATACTTGGTGATAATGTCCGCGTGGTATCTGCCTTCCAAAACGTCAGTGCAGTAAAGATTAAGCAGGTAGATACTGAAGTTGACTGTGATGTATTGATCTGTGGGGATGATGATGATGCGAAAAATCAGGTCATCGCTATGGTCAAAGCGGCGGGTATGCGTGGGCTTGATGCCGGTGGATTGGCGAATTCAGTCGCCACTGAAGCACTCACACCTGTGTTACTGTACATCAACAAGAAATATGGCGTTAAAGGTGCTGGCATTCAAATTACAGGGATCGAATGACGCAACAACAGGCGCATGCGCTCGAAATTAAAGCGTTGAACAATATCCCGCTGGTGCAGTCAGGCGATGATCTAGTTGAATTAATCATTGATGCATTGCAAAATGATTCCCTGAATTTGCGAGATGGCGATGCCTTGGTTATTTCGTCCAAGATCATTTCTAAATCAGAAGGGCGTGTTGTTGATCTCAAGACAGTTACGCCTTCTCAATCGGCAGTATCATTAGCGCAAGAAACTCGCAAAGATCCACGAATCGTAGAGTTGGTGTTGCAGGAAAGCACCATGGTTAGCCGTACCGCGCCCGGTGTGCTGGTCACACAGCATCGCCTAGGATTCATCAGCGCGAATGCAGGGATTGACCAATCAAACGTCGGGCATGATCCTGATTTGATCTTGTTGATGCCCGACAATCCTGATTTAAGTGCGGGCAAAATCCGCGATCGTCTTCATGAGCGCTTATCCGTACAGGTGGGGGTCATTATCAGCGATTCTCATGGGCGCCCATTCCGAATGGGCAATATCGGCGTGGCGATTGGTATTGCGGGTATGCCTGCCCTGGTAGACTTGCGCGGTCAACAAGATTTGTTTGGTCGGGAACTTAAGATTAGCCTGCAAGCCTACGGTGATCTGGTTGCTTCTGCGGCACATCTTGTCTGTGGAGAAGGGGACGAAGGACGACCCGTTGTCCTCGTTCGTGGACTGGACTATGAAGCGGTAACCGGAAGTGCTAGTGTGCTCAACCGTCCACCGGAACAGGATTTATACCGTTAGTATGTTGCAAAAAAAAACGACAGCCCATGAATTTGTAGAAATGCTCCGATCACGTCGATCTATTCGACGTTATACGAATTCCCCTGTGCCTAATACTCTGATAAACGAAATTCTGAATGCGACTATCTGGGCACCATCAGCGCATAACCGACAACCGTGGCGTTTTGCCGTGATTCAAACTGCTGTACAGAAAGATAGGCTGGCACGGTCAATGGGGGCACGTTTACAACATGATCTGGAAGCGGATAACGTACCAGAAGCGGTAATCGCGAAAGATGTAAATCGTTCGTATGATCGGATTACATCTGCTCCGGTTTTGATTGCCCTGTGTTTGTCAATGGTTGACATGGATAGTTACCCGGACAAGAAACGTTCACACAATGAATATATTATGGCGGTACAAAGCACCGCAATGGCGGGTCAGAATCTATTGCTTGCCGCACATGCCTATGGGTTAGGCGCTTGCTGGATGTGTGCGCCACTATTTTGTCCTGATGTCGTGCAATCTGCACTGGACTTGCCGGAAGATTGGCAACCACAAGGTCTGATCACGATGGGGTATCCTGCTCAAGAACGCGAGAAATCTCGTCATCCACTGACGACGCGTGTGATCTGGCGATGAATGTGCATAAATGGCTTGCGGTTTTAGTTGGCGTATGGCTACTGTTGTTGTCTGCCTGTGGTGGACGGACAATCGGTGATGTTGAATTGGCTGATGAGCGTGATTCTGCACAGTCTGGGTCAATATCTCCGTTTCGTGAATTGTATCAGTTTCCCGGTAATATATCCGGTTTTGTCCCTGTTAATGGACGTTACATTCTTTCATCGCAGGAAGTTTGTTTAAATATTGAGCAAGGTGTGCTTGACCAAACACAAGAGTCTCCACTTGTGGTTACATTTGCGAACGAACGTTTAACGTTTGATGCTTTTGTACTAGAGGTTGATGACGAACTCGGGATAGACAGCTATTGTTTTAATCCTATTGTGGGAGAAGGGGTGTATACTATTGATATAGAATTAATCATCGACAACAATACTGAGTTGTATACGTTTAACTTCAACAGTAATTTGCCAGATCCATTTCGACTATTGCAGTATCCGAATGAATTTGTTGGTTTAACACTGATTACCAGTGAAGAACGCCAAACTTTACCGGATACATTGCCACCCTCGGTGCGGTTTCGCATAGATTCTAATGATATGTTGTGTATTCCAGTTGCCGAAGGTGATGTCGTCGGCGGCGAAATTGTGGATAATGTATCCATTTCGCTGAACGGACGGTTATTAGATACTTCACAATTGACATATTCATTTGATGGCAGTTTTGGTGAGTTTTGTTTAAACAATACACCTGACATAGGTGTGTATGATCTTTATATTCTAGTGAATGTGGTGGCATCCGTACCACCCACGCGCCTTGCTTTTCAGGGGGAATTTGTTGTTCTCGAAACAGAATAATATTGTCTTGTTTGTTGGTGGTGTTGGTGGGGCGAAACTTGCTTATGGGCTTTACCACACTGTTCCACACGATCACCTGACAATTATTGTCAATACTGGCGATGACTTCTGGCATTATGGGTTACGTATTTGTCCTGATATGGACACGGTTATGTATACCCTTGCTGATCTGGTAGATCGTGATAATGGGTGGGGTGTTGCGGATGATACGCGCCAGATGTTGGGTATGCTCCAACAATATGGTGAATCACCCTGGTTTGGTCTGGGTGATAAAGACCTTGCCACCCATTTACTGCGTAGTCAGGCGCTTCATGCTGGTAAAAGTCTAACGGAGATTAGCGGTCATCTAACAGCATCTTTACAAATTGGTTGTACAATATTGCCAATGACGGATACTTTTGTATCGACTATGGTTGACACGGTTGAATATGGAGAGATTGGTTTTCAAGAATATTTTGTGAAATATCGCTGGCAACCCACTGTAAAGGCATTGCGATTTAGTAATATTGACCAATCAACCATCACACCGGCAGTAAGATCAGCGATAGAAACTGCTGATACAATCATTATAGGTCCGTCGAATCCTTGGCTGTCTATTGATCCAATCATGCACATACCGGGGATGCAGACGCTGATACAAGGACGACATATACCGCGTTTGGCGGTTACACCGATTGTTGCCGGGGACGCGCTAAAAGGTCCTGCGGCGAAGTTAATGCAAGAATGGGGGTATGCGATCACTGCGAGTCGTGTCGCGAAACACTATACCTCGATAATTAACGGATTTGTTTATGATATTGCGGATGCTGACTTTGATCGAACTGATCTGCCGGAAAATCTGCGTATCAAAGCACTTGATACTGTAATGAACACTGATGAAAAGCGTCTTACGCTTGCGAGTCAGCTTCTTACATGGACGGAGGAACTCACTCAATGAGTATATGGGCTATCATTCCAGTTAAACCGTTGCGGTTGGCGAAAAGCCGCCTCTCCGAAATATTAACGCCCGAAGAACGCCAGGAATTTGCAGAGGCGATGTTACGCCATGTGCTTTCTGTTGTAAGCGAAGTGCCACAGATTATGGGCACACTTGTGATTAGCCGGGACAGCCATGCTCTTGCTCTGGCGCGAGATATGGGGGCTAAGACAGTACAGGAAAGTGGTGCACCAGAACTTAATGCCGCCTTGATGCGCGCAACGTCAATTATTGCTAGTTGGCGCAGTAGTGCAGTGCTGGTTTTACCCGCAGATTTACCGCTAATTCAGCCAAAAGATGTACGTAATATTATCTCTCAAGCGGATAATGATCGCACTATTGTGCTCGCCACAGACCGCAATAAAAATGGCACGAATGCGCTATTTATTCGTCCACCAGGGTTAATTAACTATGCCTATGGTGATGGTAGTTTTAAACGTCATGCAATGATGGCACGGGATGCTGGCGCTACAGTACACGTTGTTGAATCGCCAAGGCTGTTGCAGGATATTGATTTACCAGAAGATATTGAAAATTATTATCGCATGGTTCAGCAAGGCAAATATAACGACATTTTTCCAGAATTTTTGCGTTACTCAACCACCAATCGCCGTTTAGGGTAATGCTCTGTGGCGGATCGGGTTGGCTTATATCTACATGACTCCACCTCAATTCAGGAGTCTATAAAAATCGTACAAAAAGCGGAGCGTGAGGGACTATATGCCATTTGGCAAGCGGAACCCCGTCTTTCTCGCTCGGCAATTGTCATGCTCTCTTCGTTTGCTTCTACGACTAATCGTATCAAGTTAGGCACGGCGGTAATTAATATCTGGACGCGTAATGTGGCGACATTGAGCGCGTCATTTTTGAGTCTGGATGAGCTTGCCCCAGACCGGATTATGTTGGGTCTAGGCGCATGGTACGACCCACTTGCCTCACAGGTGGGTGTTAGCCGAAATAAACCCTTACTAGCGATGCGCGAATTTGTTGACACCACACGAGCGTTGTTAAATATGGAGCGCGTGAGCTTTAGTGGTGAACATGTGCGATTGTATGATCTGCAATTGGATGAGCGCACTATAGCACCGATACCACGCCATGTACCGCTCTATATCGGCGCGACAGGACCGCGTATGATGGCAGTTGCAGGCGAGATTGCCGATGGTGTAATCCTTACACATCTTGTCTCACCGCATTATACGCAGGGCGCGATTGAACAATTGCTTGTTGGGGCGAATAAAGCTGGACGTGCATTAGATACGATTGATCGACCACAGGTGATTGTGTGTTCTATAGACAATGACAAACCGGATGTCGCGATTGACCGTGCGCGAAAGTTGGTCACATTATTTTTGCGTCAACAACCGGGGATGATGCGTGTGAGCGGTGTACGACAAGAGCTTATTGACGAAATCGCGCAGGTGCTTCCCATTAATCCACATGAGTCGCAGATCAATGACGCGATGCATCTGGTGCCGGATGATGTGGTTCATCTGGTTACGGCGACGGGTACAGTCAAGCAAGCTCGTGAAAAAGTGCGTGAGTATATTGCGGCTGGTGCAACATACCCTGTCCTGTATCCGCTTGGGAATGTAAACTACATCATCGATCAGTTCGCTAACGGATATTCAAGGGACGATGACCCTGTTCGGGAATTCTTCAACTGAGTCTTTTCCACTCTTCAGCGTAAATGCATTACACCGTTTGATACAGCATCCTGATGCACGCTATTGGGTTCTATGGTGTGCGCTTGCAGTGCTGTCTTTCGCGTTGTATATCAACGTAAGCTTGGATGCAGGGCAGGGCGAACTTTTGATGCCCTTAGATGATTCCTATATTCATTTTCAATATGCACGACAAATGATAAATGGGGAACCCTATGTGTATAACCCCGGCGATGTAGCCACTTCTGGCGCGACTAGTTTTCTTTACCCCTATGTTTTGTCTGTTGGCTATGCGGTTGGCTTTCGTGGATTATGGTTGGGCTTGTGGGCAATGATTATTGGGGTAACAGCATTTGTAGGGTCAATGGCGACCATACACTATATCGTTCGACATATTGATGAACGGATACCGCGCTGGTTTTCGGCTGGCTTCGCTGTGATGTTTGGCGTAAGCGGGCTGATGGTATGGCATTATATGAGTGGCATGGAAACAGGGCTGGTCATTACGTTGACATTTGTGACCCTATACAGCTTTGTACGGCGAAGTCTTCGCTGGTTCATTGTGAGCGCGACCTTATTGGCATTGATGCGTCCTGAGGGAAGTATTATGGCAATTATTGCCGTGTTGCTCTATGGAATACGTGCATATCAACAAGGTCATTTGATGCGACGTTTGATGTGGCTTGGTTTGCCGACTTTTGCGATTGTGATACAACCAACTTTGAATCTCTTGCTGACAGGATCGGTTTCGTCCACAGGTAATCAAGCTAAATCTATCTTGAGCATGATTCCCGGTGATCGAGATGTCATCATTGAGCGCATACTGGATAATTTTGTCCGTACTTGGGCGGAATTCGCGACAGGCACCGGCGGTGAATTCTTGCCATTGATGATATTTCCATTTGCGCTGGTTGGCTTCATCATCATGTTACTCAATCGAGAGACGCGATATACCGCCTTGCTAATCGCTGGTTGGATGATCGCAGTGAGTGGGGCAATTGCCACATTGGACACCGCATTCTGGCACTTTAAACGCTATCAAGTCCCATTAATCGCGTTATTTTTTCCATTAGCGGCGATTGGTGTCTGGTGGTTTTCATTACGTATTAGTGGCTCTTTCAGCACCCGTTTTCTACGCCGTATACGTGTTGGTTTGACAGCATTATTTATCCTGGTGATGCTTCCCACTTTTTCCCACTTCTTGCGCCTATATGAAGTGAATGTGGATAATATTGCCGCTCAACCGTACCCGATGGCACTGTGGTTAGCCGAAAACACGCCCGAAGATGCTGTCATTGCCGTGCATGATGTCGGCATGATGCGTTATGTAGGTGAGCGCTATACGATTGATATGGTCGGTTTGACGACAGCATCTGCCGCTGATTATTGGCGTAATGGTCCCGGCGCTGTAGCGGAGTTTTTGCATACTCATGATCCACAACCGGATTATGTCGCCGCATACACCACTGCGCGAGGGCTAAATTATCTTGAAGCAACGGACATTTATGGTGAATTGCTAGCAGAGTTTTCTGCACAATATGATCCGGCAGATAACGTGGCGCTCGGTGCAGAATTTCAGGGAATTTACCGTTTTGAACCCGTTCAGCGCGTGGATTTTCCCGTACAAACTGCGGTATGGGAACAATTGAGCAGTCGTGCGGTTGATGGTTTGCCCGTGTTGGTGGATTATGTGGATGTTGCAAATCTGTTCTCTGAGCGTGACCATGACTATCATTGGCAGACTACTGGAAATCAAGCCGGTTTCCCCACAGAAGTTTACCAATTTTCTTATGATAGTTGTGAATTGCCTCAAACTATGCAAACGGAATCACCCTGCGATGTGTTGGATGGTGGGCGGCGGATCAATACTGAGGAGCGATTTACGATGTCTCTACGTTCTTCGGCGGGTGGGGCGGTGTTGTTAACGCGTCTGCATCCGGCGTTCAGTGGATCATTTGATGTGTATGTGAATGACACATATGTAGCACGCCGTACAATACCGATGATTCCGGGACGCTGGTTGGATGTGGCGACATTTATTCCACCGGAAATTATCGATGGTTCGACAGGTGTGCATTTTCGGATTGCACCGGATGTGAACAATGGTTTTTATATGCCATATATGCATCAACTGTTGCAACTTGGTTCCGATGAGCTATACCGTGCGTGGTTAGAAGATTCGCCACGGGTAACATATCAAGATGGCGCAATTTCATTGATGGCTCTCTCTTTTGAGCAAACTGCTGATGCATTAGCTTTAGAATTGATCTGGCAAACTGATGGCACCGCATATGGGGATTATCGGTTTTTCGTGCATGTTTACGATGATGTGAATAACACGCCTGTTGCACAATGGGATGGATACACGAACGAGACTCTAACGCCAGCAAACTGGCTTGCGGGGACACTCACCGATACGGTTATGGTAGACTTAACCGGCCTTTCGTCAGGACAGTATGAAATTGCAATCGGATTTTACGATCCGCAGACGTTTGAACGGCTATTGCCAACAGCAGTCACTTATGATCCTGAACGAATTGATGCAATTGGTGAGCGAGTATTTATTGGAAAGATAACCCTGCCATGAGTGTGGATGAGCAACATGATGTATATAGCGCGCTGGCAAAAGCTCAAGCTGTCGGGTTGCCGGTAGCAATGGCAACGGTTGTGCACACCACCGGGTCTATGCCACGTCATGCGGGTGCAAAAATGATCGTTCATGTAGATGGTACAATTATCGGCACGGTGGGTGGTGGTGCGATGGAAGCACAGGTTATTGAAGAAGCGAAATCTGCGCTTGTTGATGGCGAGAACCGACTGAAAACATATACCCTAAATAGCCTTGATGATGGCGACCCCGGTATTTGTGGTGGGACGGCACAGATTTTTATCGAACCGATAGGTGTTTTGCCCGTGTTACTCATCATTGGTGGTGGGCATGTCGGCAAGGCACTAGCGGAACTCGGCAGATGGGCGGGGTATCGTGTGATCTTAAGCGATGATCGTGAGGAATACTGCAACGCGTCATACATCCCTGACCTTGCCGATTATGTAGTGTGCAAACCCGCCGAAGTTATCGCTAATGTCAAAATGACGCCACAAACATATGTCGCCGCGGTAACGCGTGGCTTACCAGTAGACATTGATCTAATCCCTTCATTGTTAGCGACCTCTGCACCTTATATTGGGCTAATTGGTAGCCGTAGACGGTGGGCAATTACGCTCAAAGCGCTAAAAGAGCGCGGCTTGGATGATGAGCAACTCCGGCGTATTCATGCGCCAATTGGGTTAGAACTTGAGGCGGAAACTCCTAAGGAGATCGCGGTAAGCATCCTTGCGGAAATTATCATGATCCGACGTGGGGGTACAGGCAAACCGATGCAGTGGATTGGTGATATTGAAGAGGCAACATCGTAACACAATAAGATAAAGGTTTTTTGAGTGAAGATTCTGTTTGTAAGCGACACCGTAATGCCGCAAATGGAGAGTGCGGCAAATTTGCGACGGCGATACAGTGATATTGACGTACTGATTAGTTGTGGGGATATGCCTTCGGTCTATCTGGAATTCATTACCTCTATATTGAGTATTCCATTGCTATTTGTACGGGGTAATCATGATGAAATGTACGATAATTACCCGCCGGGTGGTCAAGATCTTCATCATAAAATTGTTACATATAAGGGTATAAGTTTTGCCGGATTAGAAGGCTCAATGCGATATAATAAAGGGCGCATCCAATACACCGAAGCACAGATGGCACGACAGGTTATTGAAATGGGTCCCAAAATGCTCTATCGTCGCCTGCGATATGGGCATGGTGTGGATATATTTGTCACCCATTCCCCCGCAAAAGGTATTCATGATGCAGAAGATCGCCCGCATAATGGTTTTCGGTCCATGTTATGGTTCATGCAATGGTATCGTCCGCGCTATATGGTGCATGGTCATGTGCATACTTATGATCGTCGTAAGACCACAGAAACCGATTACTATGATACACATATCGTCAACATCAATCCGATTACGGTTATGGAGATCGAACCAAAATCGGTAAAGTCCTAGGAGGGCATTGATGGAAAAATCTCAAACTGAAATATTATTGTTATTACAAAGTCCAAAACCACGAGAGCGCGCTCTTGCACTTACTTTTGCGGGTAAACAACACTGTTATGCAATGCGTGTCCGTTGTATAGACGCACTTGATGATCCTAATAATGATGTACGCGCTATGGCGGCATGGGCGCTAGACCGACTCGCTAGCCCGGAAACCGTCCCTGCATTGTTGCATGCGCTCAACGATACAACCTTCGGCGTTCGCTCTAATGCAGGATGGGCGTTGGTTCATATCGCACAGCGCATTATGCCGGAAGTTGTTGTTCCCGATGTCGTGGAGATACTGCGTAGTGCAGATAATGAAGATGCGCGACAAATGGCATTTCTAATCTTGCATCACATTGGCGGTCAAATTGCGGACGAAGCGATTAACCGATATTGGCGACGTTAAACAGCCTTGATATAAAATCAACTTGTTGAAATCCTATAGCTAGGAAAATGAACTGTATGTGGGAACAGTATTTTACCGTAAACACCATTGATGATGCGGTGCGATTGCTCGGGGAACATCGTGAGTCCGCGCGGATTATTGCGGGTGGCACTGATGTTTTGATTGAGATGGAGCGTGGACAACGCCCTGATGTTACTGCATTGATCGACATCAGTCGAGTAGCGGGTGCAGATTCGATTATGCTAGATGAAAGTGGCATTATCCATCTTGGGGCATTAGTAACACACAATCATGTAGTAGGCAGTAGGCTATTGCGTGAACGTGCATTGCCATTGGTACAGGCATGTTGGGAGGTCGGGGCACCACAAATCCGTAACCGAGCTACTATCATCGGCAACCTGATTACAGCATCACCGGCTAACGATACAATCACGCCGTTGATGGCATTGAGTGCAAAGGTCACATTGAAATCGGTACGGGGCGAACGCATCGTTGACCTGAGTAATTTCTATACTGGTTTACGGCGCACGGTCATGGAACCAGATGAACTTATGATCCGTGTTTCATTCCCTGCAATGCCGGAATCTGCGCGGGGGACATTTATCAAACTAGGATTGCGACGCGCACAAGCGATTTCTGTCATAAATACAGCGGTGATGCTGGACTTTGACGATAATACTGTGCGTGAGGCGCGTATTGCACTGGGTAGTGTTGCCCCGACGATTATTCGTGTGCCATTTGCCGAGCAAGTACTTGTAGGCAATGTGTTAAACGCTAAGGTCATTAAAGAGACGGCACAAATGGCGGCAGATTTTCCGACACCTATTGATGATGTGCGAAGTACGGCGGAATATCGGACTGAGATGATTAGGGTCTGTGTTGCGCGGGCATTGCGTCAGCTAGCATCAAATGCACAAACAGTGTCGTGGGCAGGTGAACCGGCAATGTTATGGGGCGAGGATTTAACTATCAGCGGTGTTTCAGATGGCGAGACTGTCAAACACACAGAATCACAACCGATCACGCTCATGCTCAATGGACATGAACGCACTGTCGACACCGGGCAAGATAAGACGTTGTTACGCTTTCTACGTGAGGACGCGGGATTACCCGGCACAAAGGAAGGGTGTGCGGAGGGTGAATGTGGCGCGTGTACGGTGTTTTTGGACGGGGCGGCTGTCATGGCGTGTATGGTTCCTGCACCACGCGCACACAATGCTGATGTTGTAACCGTTGAAGGATTAGGTGATAACGAACACTTGCACCCGGTGCAACAAGCGTTTATTGATGAAGGTGCGGTACAATGTGGATATTGTACACCGGGGTTTTTGATGTCTGGCGCAAAATTACTTGATGAGCATCCAGAACCATCGCTTGCACAAATCCAGCAGAGTATCAGTGGGAATTTGTGTCGTTGTACCGGCTATTATAAGATCATAAAAGCGTTCCAATCCGCCAGCAAAAAGACACAAGTCCACAAGGAGGACTAAACTTCATGGGTTATAAATCATTCCAGGATGAATTCGGCGAGGAGTATGGAGAGAAGGAAGTAAAGCACAAAACAAGTATTCGCGCATTTTTGCCGATTTTTGGTTTATTGTTGTTCGTCGCTTTAGCGGCTGTTTCGTTTGTGCTTTCTGAACCATTGACAACCGTATTGCGTGATAATATTGATAATATCCCGGCTGATGAAAGCGTTCAGTATGTTGTTGGTGGTATTACATTTCTGGTGTTGTTGTTGATGACCGGATTCATGTATGCATTATTTGCTCCAAAACCCCAAAAACGTGTGACTGAAGCTGACCTGAAAAAAGAACGTACAATGAAGGCTAAAGAAAAAGAGATGGCGAAACGTCGTCGTCTAGCTATGGCAAAGAAAGAACAGATACGTCAGGCGCGGGAGCGTAAGAAACAAGAATAACTTACGTTGTAACTACAATGCGCTTAACCGACGTTTAACGATTTATCGCTAAACTCAAAACAAATTGATAGCTAAAGCGGTTGTTCGTGATCCGGGCAAACCGCTTTTGTGTCTCTATAACGTCTTGCAATATTTACTCATATCACTCTGACTCACATAAATACTATTGAACTTCAGGATATTGTGTCATGGATCGTACAGTTCCCAGAACCGGTAGCGAAGAAATTGAACTTTACATGCGTACCTATTATTCATTGTTACGCTCTACCGATACTATCAGAATCGAAACGCTGGTGGAAAGTCATACAGCGATGGATTCATCTTTGCATGTTAAAGCAAGGGAATCCGATGTGGATGTCTCCGCATTAGTTTATGGTTCGCTTCGTTTACCCTCAGTGATGCCTTTTGTTGAACATATTTTGATTGGACAGATTGAAAAGTCATTCGACGAGGGTGGGTATCATAATGTCACTGATTGGCAACAGGTCTATGCGCCCGGGCGACGGCGCCGTGTGCATTATGACGGGGATCATACACTTGCTGTGTTTATTGCCAGCCGATCTGATATTGATGACCTTGTTCCAACGCTGACCGCCTATCAGATTGAGTGGAATAAGCTCCATATGTTGCTTCAAAGCGAACTTGCACGAATGTTCCTTGCACAGAACTTTGACCTCACCAGCCCCTTACCAGAGAACACAACAAAATTGCTGGCAGATGTTTTGAAA
>JGI12048J13642_10182443_pt1 | contig 16290 bp, 17 predicted proteins | sample ElkSlonscriptome_16_FD_13642 | JGI IMG/M metagenome (IMG submission 13642)
CGCTTCATCGTTTGGCTCGATGGTCGAGCAATCTGAGGCCCAGATCGATCGATCAAAAAAATTTACAAATCCAGCATTTGCGCCTGAACCAGATACTGTAATGACGTTGGCTTCACGGTTTGCAGTATTATGGTAATATGCAGGACCGATACCTCCGGCGATTACTGGAACGTCGCCATGGGTAGCTTTTTTTTGTGTAATCACCGACCCGCGGCGAACGCGGCAAACGTCGCCTAGAAATGCGGTCGGCCACGCGCTCACAGCATCCCTCGAATATCTTCGAGAATCTTCGCAGTGTCCTCATCCCGCGCCAGCATCGCATCGATAATCTCCGCTGGTTCGCGCAGCGGCTCTTCTTCCGGCCCGTTCGGATTGCGGACTGACAGGTCCCAAACGGTCTGATCGAGGTCATCGACCTTCACCGTCCAGCTCTTGTCGCTGTCGGCCTTGCTCGCCTGCCGTTCGACAAATTCCTTCAAGTCATCGTCGTTGAGCGGGTTGGTCTTGCCGAGCGAGCGGCCAGGATCGAGCTGGTAATACCAGACTTCCTTCGTCGGTGTGCCCTTTTTGAAGAAGAGCACCACCGTCTTCACTCCCGCGCCCTGGAACGTGCCGCTGGGGCAATCGAGCACGGTGTGCAGGTTGCAGGTTGCCAACAGTTCCTTGCGCAGCTCCACGCTGGCATTGTCGGTGTTGCTCAGGAAGGTGTTCTTGATCACCACCGCGCCGCGCCCGAGCGAGAAGCGCCCCTCCGCCTTCAGCTTGCGGATAAAGTGCTGCAGGAACAGGTAGGCCGTCTCGCCGGACTTGATCGGGAAGTTCTGCTGCACTTCTCGCCGCTCGCCCCCGCCAAAGGGAGGATTGGCCAGCACGATGTCGTGACGGTCGGCCTGCTGGATATCCATTACGTTCTCAGTGAGCGTGTTGGCATGGCGGATGGTCGGTGCCTCGATCCCATGCAGGATCATGTTCATCACGCCCAGCACATAGGCGAGTGACTTCTTCTCTTGCCCGTAGAATGTCCGGCGCTGGAGCGTTTCCCATTCCTCGCCGGACAGGTCCGGACGGCGCAGGTAATCCCACGCCTCGCACAGGAACCCTGCCGATCCGCAGGCACCATCGTAGATCGTCTCGCCGATCTTCGGATCGACCACTTTGATCATCGCGCGGATGAGCGGACGCGGCGTGTAATACTCGCCGCCGTTGCGGCCAGCGTTGCCCATCCGCTTGATTCGGGTCTCGTAAAGGTCGGACAGTTCGTGCTTAGCATCGGTGCTGCCGAAATCGAGCGTATCGACGATGTCGATCACCTCGCGCAGCGAATAGCCGGAGCGGAACCGGTTCGCGAGTTCGGAGAAGATCTCGCCGACCTTGTATTCCAGCGTATCCACATCGGCATCGCTGGCGTTGAAGGTCTTCAGGTAGGGGAACAGCTTGCCGTTGACGAAGTCGATCAGGTCCTGCCCGGTCTTCGCGGCATTGTGATCGAGTTCACCGTCCTCGCCTTTCGGCGCGGCCCAGGTCTGCCAGCGATAGGCCTCCTCAAGGATCGGCGTGTAATCGCGGCCTTCCAGTTCGGCCTGGTCCTGCCGCTCCTGCTCCAGATCGTCGAGATACTTGAGGAACAGCAGCCAGCTGGTCTGCTCGGCATAATCCAGTTCCGACGACAGGCCCTCGTCATTGCGCATGGCCCGGTCGATATTGTTGAAAGCGTTCTCGAACATTGATGCCCCTTGTGTCGCGCAACTGACTATTCGGATTGGCTGAATCGGGCAAGGGATGCGCGAGGAAATGGGCCGCGGGACAGTTCTAACCAACAACACAATACTCGTATGTTGCGGTTGTTAAATAATATTTCTGTAACGATGTCTGCACGCGCTATTGCTCGAATATAGCAATACAAACGCAATGAAGGAGCAATATGATGGCGCTGCACGCCGTCCAGCGCAGTCAGCAACGGAGCCTGTCACCCCTGCCACATTTTCGGAATAGGCGAAGCTCCTGAAAAGGCTCAGGTTTCCCTGCGAATCAAAGCCGCGTGGCACCCTGCCGTGGCACCTCGTCGCGGTTTTGATAAAGGCATCATGAATCGAGATGATTCTCGTTGCAACCGCCCCAGTCCCCAAATCCGGCTTCTACACAGCTCTGCCCACAATATACGTTTGCTGATCTTCGCTCCCGCGCAGCTGCAAGGCGGTGACCGTCTGACATATTGCATCGAGCTTCGCGCATTGGCTCGAAGGATGATAGGGGTTGAGTATACACGATTGGGATGTTCGAAATTTCAGCAGGTCGGATATCTTACATTCACTCAGATAAAAGCTGTGAAGCTTGCTGGGATGGCAGGAAATGCGCCGTATGCAGACAGTCCGCTAGTGACTGAAATTCGCCAAAAGCAGAAATTCAGCAAGCGACCCCAACGTGGACATTCGACACGGACATCCATCACTCCAATAGCGGTCATAATCCGAAAGCTACAGGCTCTTTGCGTCGCTCTTACCATTCCGAAAATGGATGCTTGCGAGGTCTCCGCCTACGACCGCAAGAGAAATTCTTGCCGGTTGCGTAATATGATTTCCCAATTTGTGGAACTCTTAGCGTTGTGTATTGTATGAGGACTATGAATTACAAAGAAATAGTGACTCCGGCAGCATTACTTTTGGTGATCGCCTGTTCTGCTGAGACTGGTCCTAGCAGTCAATCAGGCGAACCTGATCCGGTCATGAAGGCGACAGAATACACCAATGTTCTTTTTAATCGAGCCGAACCAGCCCCGGAGGGTATCGTCGAGGGTCGATTCGTAGAGGACGGAACTTGCCTTCTCTTTGAAACACCGGGTGGTGTTCGCGGCAATCCGGTTTTGACCGGTGAATCTTCGGTGCTTCACGGCGAAAACGGCAAAACGATCAGTTTGCATGGCAAGTCCATAGGGTTGGACGAAATGTTCAAGGCTGCGGGTGGGGGTTCTTCCGATGTGCTTAACCTAAACAATGAGCAAAGGGCGTGTTCCGATCGCCTTGTAATCTTAGGAGAGGTGATACCATGACCAATGTCTTGAAAGCATCAAAAGTCGCTCTCGCACTTTCCGCACTAATCGGCGCTCTCGGAGGTGTCGCGCACGCTCAGAATGCTGAAGCACTACCTCCTCCGGATGGTAGCGAAACTCAACTCGATGAAAATCCTCGCGTAAATTATGTTCAAACCCGCTTCGGGATATCAAAGGAAGACGCACAAGAAAGGATCGAACTGCAAGGAGACATCGCTGCCCTTTTAGAAAACCCAGCTTTCACTGAAGACCCAGGGTTTGCGGGTGTAGTTGTTCAAAATGAACCCGTTTATCGCGTCTTCTTGACCTACTATGACAATACCAACAAGCGCGACCTCTTGCGCCTCGTGCCTCCGCAACTGAGGCGTTACGTCCAAATCAAAAAGGCGCGGCTAAATCGCGACGAAGTCGGGTCTGGATCACGAGCAATTGAAAACGCTCTAGAGCGAGCAGGGATTGAGGCAGTTGTCTCATATCGAGAAGGCAGCGAACGCTTCGTCATACAAGCGCCCGATTCTTCGGCGGCAGAGGTTGAAGCGGCGATTCCGCGAGGATTTCGAGACGAGTTTGACTATGATTCGAACCCCTTCCCAGTCATTGAGCAAGCCACGACTGGCTCAACGACCGGTTATCCTGCGAATGCAGGATACGACCTCGGATGCACCTTGGCCTTCCCGATCACCTATAGCTATGGGGGCACAAACAATCGTCGGGGAATCCTCACCGCAGGGCATTGTTTTGACCCTGGCGATCCAGCTCGCACATTGCGTCACTCGGACGGAACCTCGACAGTCTTCAACAGCGCAATTTTTCAAATTGCGAGGAATGATCGAGATTTCGCTGTCCTCGACATTACTGGAATGAACACTGGCTATTGGCTTTATTTCAATAATAAACAGGGAGCAGGAGGCTTTCCGTCCAGCAGCTGGTTGCGCACAAAGAACTTCATCCGAGAATCTGCATCGTGGGTCGGGATGAATGTTTGCAAGCAAGGCAGTACCACCGGGCTCACCTGTGGCTCGGTCACCGATCTCGACTATCCGTATAGCTTTTTTGGTGGCGGTACGTTCATCCAAGTGTCCAACAGCTTGCAGTCAAATCTAAGTGATCCAGGCGATAGTGGCGGGCCTTGGTTCACCACCGTTACCTCGGGCAACGACGAGGTTTCTGCCTTAGGCCTGCACATCACTGGCACTGGATCAGGCCGTAGCGCATAGGCTATCTACATGCCGATTGATCGGACCTTTAATACGTCTGGCGGGCCAACCAACGTTCGTCTGTTCACAACTCCTTAGCGCTCTGCTGGGTTGCCGCTGACAAGTTCTCTGCACATCGGTCAGCGGCAATCCCGACGAGCAGACGCACTACAAAAGACTGACGAGCCGGTTTGTGACCGAATAGTAATAAGCTTGATCCCCCCAACGATGGCTTTGGTCACAAGATCCCTATCCATATCTGTGTCGGCTAGACGAGGTAAGTATAGTTCTTTTCTAAACGCGCGCACCCAGCCAAACTCCGAGTACATCTCTCCGCCGAGGGTCCGCTTGCGCCGTTAAATGCCCAAAAACCGGACCATCCGCTTCCCACCCAATGTCGGCTGATCAGCGCAGGTGCGAGGCAACCTTGAAGCGGTCGTTCAGAACTGCCGAGCGACCGCTTCTTTGGCTAGATGTCAGTTCGCTCTGCCAAGAGCAGAGCGTCTTCAACATCGTCGCCCAAATAGCGGACAGTGTTTTCGATCTTCGTGTGGCCGAGCAGTATCTGGATAGCTCGGATGTTGCCGGTTGCGCGGTAGATGATGGCCGCCTTCGTCCGCCGAAGCGAGTGTGTGCCGTATTCTGCTTTGCGCAGCCCGATCGCCGTTACCCATTCATCGACCAGGCGGGCATACTGTCGCGTGCTCATGTGGCCAGCATGGTCAACGCGGCTGGGGAACAGATAGTCGCTCGCTGAGCCACCCCGGCGTTCCAACCACGCTAGCAATGCGGCTCGTACATCGGCCGTGATTTCGAACTGCACGGGCCGATTAGTCTTCTGCTGGGTGACGGTTGCGCGATTGCGAATCTCGGCGCCCGCAACCACATCACCGATCTTGATCTTCACCAGATCGCATCCGCGCAGCTTGCTATCGATGGCAAGATCAAAAAGCGTCTTATCCCTCAATCGTCCTTCCCGATCGAGATGAAAGCGGATGGCCCAAATCTGCTTCTGCGTCAGCGGTCGCTTCGTTCCGACATTCTTGCCAGCATTCCAAGCCGGACGATGCCGCGTAACTCCATCGTAGCGTGAGTGTCCCATTGCATTTCTCCTCGGCCTTCATTGGCCGTGGGAGAAACGCACAAGATGTCGCGTCTTGGGCCGATTGCGGACTGTCCGGTCCGGGAAAGCTGAGGCTGCAAAGCGGCCAGTCCGCTAACGACCCCGAAACGGACTTCAGCGATACAAGAGCCAAAAAATTTAAAGTTGGGTTGAGCTGGCGTTTGGCGGAGCTTGATCAACGAGGCCGAGTCTGGGGATCACAGTTCCGCTGGCCAGCAGTGCGCCAGGAGCCACGACTGCATTCGCTCCGATCCGGACGCCATCGCCCACAAGAGCGCCCAGCTTATCGATGCCAGTCTCGATCACTCTGTTGCTCCAATTGATCCGGATGTGCTTATCGTCGCGCTCATTGCGATAATTTGCGATAATTGCCCCAGCTTCGATGTTGGCTTGGGAACCAATTATCGAGTCACCGACGAAGCTGAGGTGAGCGACCTTTGAGCCCTCAAACATGAAGGTTGTCTTCAGCTCGCACGAGGGACCGACAATACATCCTTTGCCAATATAGACGCCGCCGCGCAGATAAGCGTTGGCTGCAATGAAGGTGTTCGGACTAATGATCGCAGGTCCTTTCACAACGGCTGCTTCTTCAACCGAGGCAGATTCATGGATCGCGACACCGTTGGAAACACGGTAGTCCGGACCCAAGCGACTGATCTCCTCTGCGATGAGACTTTCAGTTCGCGCGATGACATCCCAAAAAATGTGACCCCCGCCACCGACCGAACTCGTTGCCCATTCGGTCACGAAATCTGAGATTTGAGGAAGATGTTTGGTCGGCATCAGGCAATGATGACCGGCATCACTTATGTGGTCAACTCCACCTGATCCTCCTGCTTCCTGTCGCACGGCCGTATGTCCAAAAACCACCCAGTTGCCGCCATCCAAGGCCCAATCGCGACAACCAAAAAGCTGCCGTTCGGCGACTTCGTCGGCTAAGGCAGGAATTGGGCCGATAGCAGACCGTCTGCTATCGGTCTCAACTCAAGAGAAACGGTCATTTGGCTCACAACCCCAATTCAGCTCTCAACATGTTTATAACAAGCGGTTAGTCATGCAGGCCAAGCTCCACGATCAAGCGGCGGCGGAGTGTTCTTCCAGTGAGACTATTCGGACGCGACTATGAGGATGCCTTTGGCCCCGGTCGGCCTATATGAAATAAGTATCGTGTTTTATTACTAAGCCATTAGTTTAGAAGTAAAAAATGTGTTATACTGCCAACGTTCATGCAGATCATGGCAATGCCATCGAATTCGCGCCCTTTGGAATGGTTTGGCGGGCACGGGCGCAGCCTCCGGCTTGAACGCTAGATGTGTGTCATCGTTGGCACGCTAGTCCTTCATCAACGGGCGTGATTGCATCCCGCTTTAGTTGACATCAATAGGTGTGCCAGAACCTGCAGGATCGATAGCGAGAGGGCGGTTGTTGTCGTTGATGCGGTCTATCGGTGTGTAAATCACATGACACTGGCCGCGAATAGACGCCGAGCAAGGAGCATAACCTCGCAAGGTTCCGTTCCCAGCGAAAGTCCCACCCGAGATCACACCTACGGCAGTAGCCTGGGCGAAAGTGCCTGAAGTGTTTGTGATCTTGAATACTGAGCCGCCGCTGTCTCCTTTGGACCCGGCAGCATCCCAACTGTCGTTTACCAAAACGCGCACCAGATTTGTGTAGGTTACACCTTCACCCTCGTAATCGTATTCGGAGTCCACGATCCGGCCACAAGTCACGCCAGTCATCATGCCGTGCTTGCAGACGATGTCATTGACTGGATGGTTATCGTTCCACCCATATGACGACCACGAATTCCCTTTCACCGCATCGGTCACAGCCACATAGCCAGCAGTCGACACGCCGCCGTAGACATTACGCCAATTCTTCGTCTTGCAATTATTTCCGGCCACATCACAATCATATTGGAATGATCCAGAAACATCGTTGTCGATCCAGAAATAACCATCCGTAGTGAGGAATGCACCCCAGCGCGTCTGAATATCAGCGTTTCCGCCATTTGCGCGGTAAAGCGGTGAGCCCATCGACTTCATCGTGCCGTCCGACCATCGGACCGACATGGCTCCTGTGCCGCAATGTCCTGCGGTAAGGAGTTGCGGCTGATTGGCAGTGGTGTCCATAACGATGAAACTGCTCGAGCAGACTGCCGAGGAGTAGGCGTCTTGAACACGAAGTGGCCACCCACCCCAGATCGACCCCTTCCCACTGTGTGTAGGATCATCGGCTGGAGTGTTGAATCCGGCCTCCGTCTCTCCAGGTCCGCGGCCAAACGTCACCATTGTGCGCAAATCCGGAGTAAGTAACGATTCGGCCGTCTTCTCGGCGGCGTCATCGATAACGAAAATCGTGAACCGATCCTGCTCGAAATCAAAGGATACCCCTACAGAGTCCAGCACTGGCGTGACCAAGGCAAGAATGCTCTCTTTACCTTCCATTATCTCCGCGCGGGTGAAGCGACTTCGCTGGACCTTTACCGACCGCCTGAGTTCGGATGGCACTGCCCGGGTCAATTCATTCGCGGCGACATCACGGGAGAAAACCACATCAATGCGGAACGGTGTCCCGTAATGATAAATGGTCTTGAGGTAGCTATCGGGAAAAGTTGTAATGAGCTGGTCGATTTCAACCTGGAAGCGGTCCGTGAGAGCAAGTTGCTCGGCTGCTGCCGCCTCACTCAAACCGTGCTCCTCAACCAGAAATCCGATGCGAGCATCGGGGCCTGGAGCCGCCAGTTGCGTCGGTGGTGCTTGCTGTGCGATCGTTGGCACGGAAAATATCATCGACAAGACAGATGCCAAAACGGCGACAGGCTTTCCGAAAGAACGTCCTGCGGTGTTTTTTCCATGATCTGCCATTGAAGGTTCCATATGTTGCTGCTGAATCGACAAGATTATGTTATTGCTGTAGAAAGTTATTATGTCAAAGAAATTCATATTCCCCATAATAGCGGCCGTAGTCGTGATGTTTGGACTTTATACAATTAGATATCCTCATCCGGGGGAGGTGGTGAATTACCGATCATCAACCACTGCATTAGGGTCGACGACGGTGTTGCTATTAGAGTCGAGCGGCTGTCTGGTTCTTTCCGACGCTGAAATGGATATCGGAAAGAAGCGGGTCGAACCCAATAGTGAACGATCGCTTTATCAAATCGCCGTGCATCACGATGTAAGCGCATGGGCAGACGGCGATACGATGGGACTGCAGCAATCGGATGGCGATCATCGGGTCGTTCCAGGCCAACCGTTTGAAGCGGTCATCACTTTCAAAGACAAACCAGCACAGAGCGTCTGGGCGGACGTCTGGCATTACGGTTGGCCGATAAGCGACGATTGCGGAGACAAAATCGCTGTGGTTTCGGAAATCATATCGGTTCAAGATCAGCCGCTGCCGCTACCATCGCCGGTCAATCCGGCCGAGTAGCCCACAACTGGTCACCTGCACAGCGCATGTTTGCCGACGCCATGTGAACGGGCGTATTCTTTTTAAAGAGATGCTGTCAGTCTAATCTCAATTTATCTCCGATCAACACAGTCGGCGCCATTCGGCCCATGATTCAGGCCAAAAGGCTTTGCAACTTGGCCTGTGCGGATTGGGAATATGGTAGAAATGTCCTTGTCGAGGGTGACTATGCCGAGGGCGGTTTCAACACGAAAGTAGGTAACCAGTCTTCGCGCCGAAATTCCACGGAACTCGATTCTGAGCTGCGGGATCAAATTGTGAGTATGTCATTTGTTTTCTCCTTGGCCGGAATGGCCAATGGGAATGTCAGCTATTGGGAACTAAGAAATTGGACCGCTTTGTCCGAAACGGGGCGCAAAGCTGCCATCGGCGCTGCTTTGAACGAACGGCAACTTTTAGGTTCATCCCGAGAGGATCGGAATAACCGGAATTGAGGCGCGTAGCGGACCAGATGCAGGCAAACATCCAGCGCTAGAAATCCCAAGCCTCTATGGAATTTGATCGGTTGTAGTATCCGCTGTCGCAGGGGGCAGCGCCATTTGCCGGATCACGTCACTTCGTCGAATTGCAACGGGTGAGATTTTCGATGTGGTCAGGATAGGCGATCAATATCTCCGCCTCGCTTCGGTCGTTTAGGAAGGCGAACACCTCATCCTTCTCGACCTTACGAGACACTATCACCGGTTCGCGTTCGTTCCCCCAACGTCGTGGCCACTCGTGCGCATAGAATGACGCGATCTCGCGGTTGAGCGTCCAACTCACTCCGGATGCGACCTCTTTGATCGTGCCTGTCCCACCACGAAAAACGGTAAGCGGGAAATCCATTGCCTCCAATTCCTGCTCTTCCGTCTCCGACATAAGGAATCTGCCCCAGTGCTCGATGAACTCGTCCATGCTGAATAAGCAGGCGTCCGGAAGCTTCGCTGCGGCGCTTGTCACATGTGAGCCAATACGAACCCCACCAATGTAGGGCTCGCTGTCCCAAGCGTGTCGCAACGCCCCGCTCGCCATAGCGTGATTGAGATCATCTTCATCCAGCCATGCATCAAGAATTTTGACAATCAGATCGACGCGTGCGCCATCGTTGAGGCGGAGAAAGATGGAAGCGCCTTTCTCGCGATCCTTTGCCCATGCTCGCACACCCTTGCGTCCGATCTGAAAGAAATCGTCGGCGTGCTGCACTTCGTTGTCAATCATACTGCTCAAAGTCCTGCTCCTTACGCTGAGCACAGAACTGGCTGTAAATAATTGAAATTCTCTGAATTGAGACCTGCGCAATTCGCGCTTCATCCGTAGCTACGGTCGCAAAGAGGTTGTCATCCGCAAAGCCTTGCGAACTGGGTCGTGGCCCGATGCTGAGCTTGCTTCAGAGCCTTATCTACTCTCATATGATGTTTTTAGGATAATGAGCTTGCAAAGTTGCCGACGCTTGCTATTGCTCGCGTATAGCGATGAAAACGCAATGTATAAGTAGCATGATGACACGGCACGCCACCCAACGCAGCATTCCACCTCTCGCAGTGGAATTGTTCGAGCGATACGGTGCTTGGTCCCGCCACGACGGAGCCGACGTGCTCTTCATGGACAAGCAAGCGCGCAAGCGCATTGCTCGCGACTTCGGCGGCGCAAGGGCGCTGCGATACGTTGAGCCACTGCTCAACAAATACGCCGTGGTCGAGAACGGCCGGGTCATCACTCTCGCACACCGCAGCGAGCGCCTGAAGCGCTGAACACACCCAAGATTGTTGGAGATCGCCACCGTGGCCACAGTTATTACCCGCACCAATCCGAAAACCGGCAAGACCGAGCGCCCCTATCGTGACAAGCAGGGCAACTTCGTCCTCGGCGATCCCGCTTTCGGAAGCGAACTGCATCACCGCAAGAATGCGGTCCTTACCACCGACTATGCCGAGGCGTTGCGGTTTGTGCGCAAGGGCTTTTCAATCCGTATGTCAGCAGGTGACGGCACCCCGCCCTCTTTGATCAGCGCAGGGAAGCTGACTCTCACCAACGTTGATGAGCCTGCTGCTGGCGACATACCGGCTGAAGGCCCCTTAACGCCGTTCTCGCGTGACGACGTCATGCATGACCTGCGCAAGGCCTTGATTGCGGAGGCAGCCATGATCGCCCACTGGGGTAGCTACGAAGCGGCCGAGGCGTTTCTGGGGTTTCCGTCATCCGACGATGCCGGCGAACCATACGACGACGCAGATCCTTCCGAGGTCGACCTCTCGCGCTTCCGTTCTACCCCATTGATCGAGGCAAGCTACGACTGGGCCTTTCAGAGCGGCAAGCCTGAGGCGTTCCGTCCAGAATCATGGGACGACCTCGGCTCTCTACTGGATGGCGCGTCCGCAGGGACGATCAGCACGAGCTCGCCAATGAATGACCCTGAGAGCCCCTTGCGGGTCACAATCGGCACCGCTTTTGCGCGATGGAAGTTCGAGTTTGAAACCTGGCTTCCGCTCTCGGTTCGCGAACTTGCATACCTGGCCCAGATGAATGAAATCGCGGCCCGCAACGCTTTTGCCAAAGCTGGCATCAAGGGACGCGGCGGTATCGGTAACGACACCGCCCGGAAATGGCTAGCGCAACGGCAGAAGTATGTTCCGACGCGGGCAGACCTACTGCCAATCGGTCATTCATAAGGGCATGCCGAGCTTTGCTGTCGTCTGACCGGCGGCGGTCATCCTAGCTATAGGCCGGTCAAAGTATCGCTCACGGAGACCGGATGCTCTCGCATAAGTCATCCGTCAGCCCCGTGTCCAAAGACCCGATGCTCTCGCATAGTTTCCGGGAATGGAGCAGACCGACCGCCTCACTGCAGTTCGAGGGTTGATAAGGGCTACCTGCCCTAATTCTCTAGGCGCAATAGTGCAGGAAGGTCCTCCTTCGTCGAACCTGCCTGCGCCGCCTATTAAAAGTCAAAGGAATCTGTAAGCCATTTCCATACGCCCCATCTGTTCACAAGAACACTTTCGTATACGCAAGTGAAATAGGCTATTTTCCCGGTTTTATAATTACAGCGCATGCCCGATATTTAAGGCATGTCCGATGATAAAATCACCACGCGGCAAATTCATGAGCGACTACGGCAAGTCGAGCATATCGTCGCCGCCCTTATGCGTGGTCCCAACCTCGACACAGCCATGGTTGTCGCCGTCCGCAAGTCCGACCCGAATTCTGAACTTCTGGCCCGCATGAACTTACAGAATGCGGTGATCCATGCCCCTAACCTTACTCGCGACCCCTTGGCGACAGATTTGCACATCACCGGCAAGATCGGAGGACTGGCGAAGCGCCGCCGCATCGCAGTTGGCGAATGGCGGTTCGGGGCGAACCATCATCAGCGCACGAACCTAATGTATCCCGTCTCGCGCCAATCCCGGCCGCGCGGGGCTGATGGCGGCCGTTCGTTCCATATGCGCGAAGAAATTATGCACACCGTCAAGCAAGGCGCTCGGTCTATCAAACAGGCGCGCCAAAACTATACGTTGGACGCGAGCAAGGTCCCATACTCGGAAGCGTGGCTTGGTGGAGCACATGTAGAACGGGGTCTATACCTGTTTCGGGACAGCGTATCTGTCGATCATAAGGGCTACCGTGTTGCTCTGACCTCGCTCGGCAGTCGCAACGATGCGGTCATCGATAGCTGGCAACACATCGAGAGCACCGAAATTCGGCGTGTCGGCGAACCAATCGAACGGCACCTTACGATCGACTTATCAAAGTCGACCGACTTGGAATTCTGGCAGGCAATCAAGAACAAGCCCGGTGCGCCAGATAGCCTGGTCGAATTTATCGACTCTGGCAAAGATAGGGCAAAGTTTACAGGTAAGGGATCGAAGACGGTCGAGCGTTTCCTTCGCAAACACGGCTGGCACGACCGAAAACAATCGCGGAAACGAATTGATGTTACGTTTCATCGCGGTCGTCAGGTTATCACGCAGCGCAGGCTCGTATTTGAGCTCCCCGACGGTTTGCCTCTAGCTTCTATCGAGCGCATCACTCATGGCCTCGCGAAGGAATTTGCCGACCGAAACCTTCCTTTCGTCTTGGTGGTTCACAAACCGGACGAAACCAATGACGAGCGCAATTGGCACGTTCATCTTGACTACCACCATCGGCCGATGACGCGCTTCGATCCGAAAACCTACCGGCTACCTCCGCTCCCTGCAAACGCCGGGCCGAAGCAAAAGCAGCAATACCGGCTTGCTATGGAAGCACTGGCAAACGCCGATCCTTCGTGGACGGGGAAATGGGATAGCGAGATCGCATACGGCTACCGCACCCCTAGCGGACGGAAGAAGACAACCTTCCCGTTCATCCAAGATACTCATCCGGTATTCCGCGAGGATGGCAAATGGCTCAAGATACTTCGTAGCAAATACGCCGAAATCATAAACGCGGAACTTGTGCGAGAAAAACTTCCGGATCGCTTCGATCCTCGCAGCTTCGCAGATCGCAACATCGACAAGATCCCGGATGCTCATCTCAACACTTCACGAACACGCTGCGAAAGAACGGGTCGTCCTACGCTCGAGGGAGCAATGAATGAGCAATGCCAGTGGAATTACGAGGTAAGTGAACTTCGTAAGCGCCATCCGGGTGGGGATCGACCAGACGGCAATCCTCTCGCGGTCGCTGGCTACATATCTGGATATCTCGAACTGCTTGAAGCGCGATTTCGTTCGCGCAGCGAATACGTCCTGAAGTTTGCCAGTCGAGAACAAGATTGGGATAGTCAGCTCAATCCAACGCCCTCAACGGTGCGCCGAAACAAGCGTCACGACTACAGGCCGGAAATGCTTGCCCTAGAAGCCCGAAAAATGCTCGATCGCATCGAGGATGTTTGGTCTCACATTACGAAGGGGCTGGACAACCTTGCAGCGCGTATTTGCAGTGTCGCCCCGCAAGATCGGGCTCGGGAAGCAGCGACTTCGAGCTTCGCGAAGCCCCTAGGCGCAAGAAATCAGACGCACCTTCGCAGGCGGAGCGCCTGTAGTGAACCGGCGGGTGCCGTTTCGCCATCCACGCCGTTAGCCAAGATTTCTCCAGCGCCGCCAGTTGGGGAAAGAGTGGCACCCCCTTCTAACCCGTTCAAATCAGTCGACATGATGCTGAAAAAATTGGGAGAAAGCAGCGTCCGCTTCTCCATCGACCAGACTTTCGAAAAGGGTAAGAAGGTGCTGATCGCTTCCATGGCTGACCGTGATGCATCAGCTATCGGCCTGCCTCGCAAAATTTTCGCTCGCTTGCCTCACGAGCGTGCCGAACTCATGGCGCTGCTGGACAAGCGGACACCTGTCGATACGCCATTACCAAAAACGGAGAGTTCGGATGCAGAATTTTGTGGAAGCGAAAAGGCGCGACTAAGCGAAAAATCACCACGTGCGGTCTCGCCAAAGGCGACAGACTTTGCGGAAGCGCAACCGAAAATTGCTGCTCAAGAGCGGGCTCTCGAAGGGCAGCCTAAGAAACACTCGCTCCCGGATACTCCAAAGCATCAGAGCGAACATTCGACAGCAACGAGGTCACCCATCGAAAAGGAGGCGGACAAGCCGGCTCCACTATTCATTTTCGAAGGGAAATTTCCGGACCGGAACAGCAGCGAAAAGGTAGGCCTGGCGAGTTCGAGACCAACCCAGGATCGCGTTACGCTTGGTAGTTTCGCGCCCAGATCCGCGCCTACCGCTGATCCAAAGATACCTCAAGCGCAGACGCCAAGCGCGCAAACTTCCGCCCCTAAGCCGAAGCTTAGCAAGTCAACTGTAAGCCAAAATCCTACGGCGCTCACATCGGCAGATCGCAAGCAGATGGAGAGCAAACCGATTTATCTGATCAAGCAATCCGATGGCTCGTTCCTCGTTTGCTCCACCAAGGCCCCATCTTCGCTAGTTTCGGCAGCATCGGACTCGCGCTACGCCAATGAGTTCGAAGGCTGGTTTAGACGCCAGCAGTCCGAGCAACAGGAAATGGCAAAGCTATTCTCGCGCTCAAGATATTCTGGCGCGTCGGAAACCGATCGGGCGGTCGCTAATGGCAAAGCAGACACTCGTATGACCGAACTCTGGAAGCGCTGGGAGGATACTCTGCTTCTCAAAAATGCGGTCTCGCTAGGAATAACGATGCGCCGTGAAGCCGAGCGCGAGGAGATCAAAACCGCGAAACGCGAGCGCGAATTACAGAGGCAGGCGGCGCTCGCTTTGCAATTCGGGCGCGGGATTTGATCCCGTGCTATCTGACCTTCTCGTATATCCACATTTCTGCGCCGCACGCAGATCCAGCGTAAGCTGTTCGATCCGCGCTTCCGGGCGCGCGATATCCTGCTTACCATGATTGGCCTCGCGTGCATCCGCATCAGGAAAAGAGCCTCTTCTGCAGCCTTGCTGACCGAGGTCGGTTAGAGAAGGGAAAAGCCCTTCGGCCGGCCTTGTGACCCAAGGCAATAGCATGAAAAGAATGAAACAATCGCCGGACAAAACCGGCTTTAACGATTCCCGTTACGAAAAGACCCTCGTCTTGAAATCTATCCGGCCCCGCGAGGACTGGCCGCGCAAAGTTGATAGCAGAGGCCGTATAAGAAAGATCTGCGTCCTCGACACCGAAACCACCGGAATCGACGTAGCCCGCCATTTGGTAATCGAGATTTGCGCCGCAACGGTGCTCGTCGATGAAATTGGGCGCGTGGTCGGCATTCAGTCGATCGGCGACGCATTGCAGGATCCAGGCCGTCCACTGCCAAGCGAGATCGTTGAGCTAACTGGGTTGAACGATGCCGATCTCGAAGGCCAGAGGATCGAGACTGATCGACTGATCTCGTTTATCGAGCATTGCGAAGCGGTCGTCGCGTTCAACAGCGGATTTGATCGTCCTCATGTCGAAAAGCTACTGCCTGCGCTTCGCCCCATGCCTTGGGGCTGCGCGATGGCCGACGTTCCTTGGCGAAACCTTGGTTTCGAACCAGGCCCGCAGGGATACCTGCTAATGCAGACAGGGCGTTACAACCCGTCAGCACACCGAGCAAAGGACGATGTGCTCGCTTTGATCGAGTTGCTCGACCATGTTTGCGAAGACTCCGAAAGCGTAATGGCCAAGGTGCTCGCCGCGATCGAAGCGCCTGCCTGGCGCTTCGAAGCGTCCAATGCCGCCTACGACTATAAAGATGACCTTCGCGAACGACGCTACCGTTGGATTGCGGAGCGAACGCACCGGCTTTGGCATAAGCACGTTCGACCGAGCGAATTTCGGGATGAATATCGCTGGTATAAGCGCACGATCTGTAAGCGCCCCGTCGTCGTGCCCTTGCCGGCCAGCGAGCGATACCGCGCAAACGATACGTGGCAGCCGACGCGTCCCCGGATAACTACTCCATCCTGGTTGAAGTGATGATGAGCTGAATTCCGAGAAGGAAAAAAGGCTCTGGCCAGAAGGCCGCAACACTCGAAAAA